>TARA_R110000824_G_scaffold62061_6_pt1 | contig 12322 bp, 10 predicted proteins | sample TARA_R110000824 | Tara Oceans TARA_R110000824 (sample SAMEA4397747) | marine metagenome | biome: Polar Biome; feature: [MES] marine water layer (ENVO:01000295) within the mesopelagic zone...; material: water (ENVO:00002006), including particulate matter (ENVO:01000060) such as...... | reverse complement strand
CTCACTACGCCGCCGCAGAGTGCCCAATCGGAAAATGGAAACGGGAAGATGGAAAAAAATAAAAAAAATATATATGTTTGAAATTTTATCTCATATTTATATACGAAATGGTTATGGTGTAAATCATAAACGTTAAAAACTAAACATTAAAACATAAATACTAAGGAGAATATCAATGGATATTAGTGCAATCAAGGGCCGTCTGGCTCAACTTCAAAAATCAACTTCAACTAAAGAAAATTTCTGGAAACCTCAACCAGGGGAAAGTCTAGTCAGAATAGTTCCGTATAAATTCAATAAGGATAATCCTTTTATTGAACTTTATTTCCATTATCAGATGGGACAGAATAAAACTTACATTTCACCGGTTTCATTCGGTAGACCCGATCCGATCAATGAATTTGCTGACAAACTCAAGTCCACAGGTAACAGGGAAGAGTGGATTCAGGGTAAGAAACTTGAACCCAAGATGAGAACATTCGCTCCCGTAGTCGTAAGAGGACAGGAAAAGGACGGGGTAAAATTTTGGGGTTTTGGTAAAACTGTTTATCAAGAACTCTTGGGTTTTATTGCTGATCCGGATTATGGCGATATTACAGATGCTATAAGCGGCCGCGATATAGTGGTTGAAAAACTAACACCGGCAGAAGCTGGAAATCAGTTTGGTAAAACAACAATCAGGGTTAAACCTAACCAAACCCCCATTACGGAAAGTACTGATCTACTTGAAAAATTATTCGATACGCAAGTAGAGTTACCGGAACTGTATGATGAGCCGGCTTACGATGATTTAAAAGACGCCCTACATCAGTATCTCAATCCGGAAAACGAAAATAACAATGAGGAAAAAACTTCAAGTAAATCAAATAATGGTGTCAGCACCACCACGTCCACAAAGAATATTGAAGATGCGTTTGATAAGCTTTTCAATGATTAATTAATAATTTGTAATTTGGGGGTGGGTATGACTCGCCCCCCAACTTGAGGTTTCATATGTTAGAAAAAGACGAACTTGCAGGCGCGATTGCGGCTGAATTAAATAAACAATTTAAACAACACCAGGTAGCTTATTTTCTCAATCAAGAATCTGAATCCCCTACGGATGTTAGGGATTGGATTTCAACCGGATCATCAATGCTCGATATTGCGATTTCAAATAAACCTGGGGGTGGTATCGGTGTAGGTAAGATAACGGAATTGAATGGATTAGAGGGATGTGGTAAATCGCTAGTCGGCGCGCATTTATTGGCAAATACGCAGAAAAAGGGTGGTATGGCGGTTTATATCGATACAGAATCGTCCGTTTCTCAAGAATTTCTTGAAGCAATTGGTATCGATACTTCAAAAATGTTATACATTCAATTGGAAACAGTGGAAGACGTGTTTGAGGCAATAGAACACATCACTGCTAAAATTAGAGAATCGAGTAAAGATAGATTGGTGACCATACTGGTCGATAGCTTAGCCGCGGCCACTACTAAAGTCGAGATGGATGCTGATTTCGATAAAGATGGGTGGGCTACTTCGAAAGCAATCATTATTAGTAAAGCTATGCGAAAGATCACTAATATGATAGCGCGCCAGAGAGTAGCTTTGGTATTCACTAACCAACTACGACAGAAGTTAGGAGTCATGTTTGGGGATCCATGGACTACTTCAGGTGGAAAGGCTTTACCTTTTCACGCATCAACCCGTATTAGATTAAAAAACGCTGGGCAGATAAAAGATACTAAAAAAAATACTATCGGGATTAAGATAAAGGCACAGGTGATAAAAAATCGACTAGGGCCACCACTGAGAGTCGCTGAATTTATGTTGTATTTCGATAGAGGAATTAGTGATTACGATAGTTGGCTAACCGTTATGAAAGAACATAAATTGGTTAATACAGCGGGTGCGTGGTATACGTTTAAAGATAGTGAAACGGGTGAAGATGTTAAATTTCTGTCTAAGGATTTCCATGATATGATGGAAAACAATTCAGAATTAAAACAGAAAATTTATTCATTGATTTGTGACAAAACCATTTTAAAATATCAGACACATAAATTAGGTATCGATGATGTTATTGAAACAGATGAAGTCGTAGATGAGTTATAATAAACTTAGCAATGATAGACTTAGTGAAATTTGGAATGAAATTGATACCGACCATAAAAACGAACAAACACAGCCGTTAAGTCTCAATAGTAAAATACTTTTAGTCGATGGATTGAATACGTTCATCCGTTCATTTTCAGCCAATCCAGCGATCAATGATGATGGTGTTCATATCGGCGGGTTGATTGGATTTCTGAAATCATTGCGATTCACTATATCACGGATCAACCCCACCCGTTGCATAATTGTTTTCGACGGTAAGAATGGTTCAAAAAAACGAAGAAAGCTTTTTGAGGACTATAAACAACAGCGACAAGTTAAAACACGATTGAATAGAAACGTCGACTGGGCAACAGGGCCACTTGATGAACGTCAAGCCATGATGATGCAGATTGGCCGATTGGTTAAATATCTAGAACAACTTCCCATCACAATCATTACCGTCGATAACATAGAAGCGGATGACGTTATAGCATATATATCTCAAAGTATTTTTCCAGATATGAACAAAGTAATTATGAGTACAGATAAAGATTTTTTACAGTTAGTAGATGAAAATAATACAATATGGAGTCCCACCAAAAAGCTTATATATAATGAAAAAAAGATTATAGAAGAATTTGGAATTTTAGCATCAAATTTTATTTTATATAAAGTATTGGATGGTGATAAATCAGATAATATACAGGGTGTTCCGGGTGCGGGATTGAAATCGATTGTAAAAAATATTCCAGAAATGGTTGACCGTAATATATCCATTATAGAATTAGTTGATTTAATTGAAAAAAATAAAAATAAAAATAAGTTTTTTGAGAAGGCAAGTAATAATTATTCATTGATTAAGAGAAATTATCTTTTAATGCAACTTCAAAATGTTGATATCGGTAATACAATAAAATTAAAAATACAGGACTATGTGAATAACAAAATTCCTGAGTTGACTAAATATAAATTTACAACGATGTTTATGCAAGATAAACTTTGGAGCCAAATTCCCGATATGAATTCATGGATAACTGAATTTTTAAAATTAGATCGGTATAGAAAATCATATGCAGGGTAACTTATCTCAATTCGGACATAATTTTCAAATCAAATCAATAGTTTGTTTAATGGTGAAGACTGATTTTATTGAACAGGTATATGATATAGTCGATCCAAAATATTATGATAATGATGCATTGAAGTGGATTGTAAAGGAATGTGTTGCCTATTTTATAAAATATAAAAAAACTATTACGTTAGATGCGTTTAAAGTAATAATTAATAATATTGAAAACGATATATTGAAAACATCGATTGTTGAAATATTGAAAGAAGTGTATCAGCATTTCGAGGCCACTGATTTAGATTTCGTTCAAGATAAAACGTTAGATTTTTTTAAAAATCAAAAATTAAAAAACGCAATTGTGGAATCGGTAGAAATTTTAGAAGTAAACGGGGATTTCGATTCTATAAAGAAATTAATCGATGAAGCGTTACGAGCTGGTATGGGAAGAGACGTGGGGCATAAGTATCTCGATATGATCGAATATCGATATTCCAATATGGCACGCGACACAATAAGTACACCGTGGAACCTTATAGACGAACTGATACAGGGTGGATTGGGGGCAGGTGAATTAGGAGTCGTCGTAGCACCAGCGGGTGTCGGTAAGACATGGGTGCTCGCTAAAATAGGTTCACATGCGTTTAAATATGGAAAAAATGTAGTACATTTCACGTTAGAATTGAATGAAGCGTATGTCGGGTTGCGGTATGACAGTATCTTTACCGGAATTGCGAATCAAAATTTAAAATATCATCAAGAAAAAGTTGTCGAGACATTGAAACAAATAGAAGATACTGACGGTGGAGCTCTTACGATAAAGTATTTTCCAACAAAATCTGCATCCGTCCATACACTGGGTACCCATTTACAGAAAATGATTTCACTTGGAGATAAAATAGATTTAGTAATAGTTGATTATGCTGATATCATGAAAGATACTTCATATGCTACAGAAGTTCGCCATGCGCTAGGGAGTATTTATGAAGATTTACGGGGACTGGCCGGGGAATTGAAAGTCCCGATCTGGACAGCGAGTCAAGCAAACCGATCAGCATTAGAAGATGATGTCATTGAGGCCAGTAAAGTAGCGGAAAGTTATCAAAAGGTGATGACAGCAGATTTCGTTATTTCATTATCGCGAAAAATGGGTGATAAAGCTGCCGATACGGGAAGATTCCATATCATAAAAAATAGATTTGGACCGGACGGTATGACATTTCCTTCAAAAATCAATACCGATATTGGATTGATAGAAATATACGAATCTAATACCAAACCAGGACAAGAGCAACAGAAAAAAATCGATAGTAGAGATTATATAGAAAGAAAAATGTTAGGAAATAAATATAAACATTTACTTGAAAAATCTTAATCATATGTATTAATAGAATATTCAAAGGTAATATAGGAATCAGTATATGGAATCAACTAAATTTAAATTGTCGGATAATTTTATTTCAAAATATAAACGGAAGCATCCACCATTCGGTTTTAACGGACTGGGTGAATTGGTTTATATGCGAACATATTCACGGATTAAAGATGATGGGTCTAATGAAATGTGGTGGGAAACGGTTCAGAGAGTGGTAGAAGGCACCTATTCAATGCAAAAATTTCACATTGACAGTCATGGGCTAGGGTGGAATCCGTGGCAAGCTCAACGATCAGCCCAAGAAATGTATGATAGAATTTTTAATATGAAGTTTTTACCTCCCGGTCGCGGTCTTTGGGCAATGGGAACGACAATTACAGAAGACAGAAAATTATATGCAAGTCTTAATAATTGTGCGTTTGTTTCTACTGAAACGATAAAAGATGATATCGCTAAGCCGTTTACATTTCTCATGGATGCAAGTATGCTGGGTGTGGGAGTCGGATTCGATACAAAAGGTGCCAACCAAATAATTGTAAAAGGGTATAATGTTAATAGAAAAACGGAAATATATGAAATACCGGATACCCGTGAAGGTTGGGTTGAAAGTGTAAAATCATTAATTGAAAGTTATCTACTCGGCACGGCATCGATACAGTTCGATTATTTAAAAATTAGACCGGAGGGGGAGTTGATCAAAACATTCGGTGGAACGAGTAGTGGATATAAACCACTTGAAGAGGCACACGACTCTATAAGAACAGTCCTTGATAAAAATATAGGAGAGCCCATAACAGCAACGACTATTGTAGATATAATGAATCTTATAGGAAAATGTGTCGTCGCTGGAAATGTAAGAAGAACAGCTGAAATTGTATTCGGTGATCCATACGATGACGAATATTTAAATTTAAAGAATTATAAAATTAATAAACATCGTGAAACGTATGGCTGGACATCGAATAATTCTGTTTATGCTGATCTCGGTATGGATTATGAAGATATTTGTAAACGAATTGTAGATAATGGGGAACCGGGATTGGCGTGGCTGGAAAATATGCGCGGATATTCACGGATGAAAAACGGTAAGGATAATAAGGATCATCGAGCCGCGGGTGGAAATCCCTGTTTGGAACAAACCCTTGAATCGTATGAATTATGCTGTTTAGTTGAAACATTTCCGAATAACCATAAAAATTTAGATGATTATTTAATGACATTGAAATATGCATACCTGTATGCAAAAACCGTCACTTTGGGCAAAACACATTGGCCTGAAACCAATAGAGTGATGTTGCGGAATCGTAGAATTGGCTGTTCTGTTAGCGGTATTGCACAATTTATAACTAATTATGGGTTGGATAAATTTAAATGTTGGCTAGAAACCGGCTACGATCATATCCAGCAACTGGATAAGCAGTATTCGGATTGGATGGCAATTCCGAGATCGATCAAAACAACGTCTGTTAAACCGTCCGGCACAGTATCGTTGTTAGTCGGGGCGACGCCGGGATTGCATTACCCAGAAAGTAGATTTTACATAAGACGAATCAGGATATCTAAACACAGTGAGTTGATTTCACCCTTGAAAAAGGCCGGATACAAAGTCGAACCAGCCTTCGGTTCAGAAAATTCTACCTCGGTGGTTGAAGTTCCGGTGGATGTCGGTAGCGGTATACGAACAGCTAAAGAATTGAGTGTATGGGAACAATTTTCATTAGCGGCATTTATGCAGAGACACTGGGCAGACAATCAAGTTTCCTGTACAGTGACGTTCGACCCTGAGACCGAAGGTGACGTGCTATCTCGGGTTTTGAATTATTTTCAATATTATTTAAAGGGGATTTCATTATTACCGAGATATGAAGAGGGTGCCTATAAACAAATGCCCTACGAACATATAACGGAAAAACAGTATAATAAAATTGTATCGAAGCTCAAACCATTAAATTTTAGAAAAGTCAAGGGTGAAGAAGCTATCGTGGATAAATTCTGTGATGGTGATTTTTGTGAAATAAATTAAAAAAAGGTTGGTTTGCATTAAAAAAGGTTGTATATTAAGAGCATGTATCAAAGTATAAGTTATGATTGGCGCGATCATGTTATCCATATATGGGATGATTTGTATGGTTATAAGAAAGTGAAATATAAGCCATACGCGTATAAGAAAAATGATTTCGGTGATATGAAATCGATTTTTGGCGATACCGTAAGTAAGATACCACTTCCCCGTAAATTTCGTGATATGAATAATGATGAACGGGGACTGATATTTGAAGGCGATGTGCATCCTGAACGTCGATATTTGATCGACAGCTATACTGATGATGATGAACCGTCGACTGGAATCCGAACTCTATTTTTCGATATTGAAACCGAAATGGCAAAAGGATTTCCCGACGCGGCGAATCCTATATGTAAAATTACAGCTTTTACGATGTATGACAGGATAGCGGATCAGTATTCTGTGGCAGTTATCGATCCTGATTTGAGATGTAGTATTGAATCTTCTGATAATATTATTATAAAAAAGTGCGCTGATGAGGTTGAACTGTTGGAATATTTTTTAGATAAGATTGAAGAAGTTCGACCGCATATCATCAGCGGATGGAATAGTGATCGATTTGACTTGCCTTATTTATGTGCTCGAATGAATAAAGTCTTTAATGAAGTGGGGCATCATAGAAGTGTATATGACTTATCAGAAGTAAAAGGGGTGTCGGGTGAAGGGCTCGGTAGAAATTCCGGAAAAGGTAGTGGATTTACCAGAATAGGTGGTATAGCTTCACTTGATTACTTATTACTTTATAAGAAATTCAGTATAGGTGAACGACCTTCATATGCATTAGATGCTATTGCTAAGCTGGAGATAGATACGAAGAAAATAAAATATGACGGTACATTAGATGATCTTTATAGAGACGATATAGATAAGTTTGTTCAATATAATATTCATGATGTACGAATTTTAAAAGAATTAGATGATAAACTGGACTACATAGAGGTTGCACGTGCACTATGTCATAAAGCTCATGTTTCATACGACCTTTTCCACCATGCATCTACGATTCTCGACGGTACGATTTTAACTTATTTAAAACGTCGCGGTATTGTAGCACCGTCGGTTCTAAAACCTGATAAGGATGCTGAGAAAGAAAAGTTCGAAGGTGCATTCGTAAAAGATCCACAGGTAGGGCGACATGATTGGGTTTTTGATATTGACGCAACGAGTATGTATCCGAATATTATTATGAGTCTAAATATTTCCCCTGAAACTAAAATTGGAACGATTGAAGATTGGGATGTAGGTAAATATTTAAATGATCAGCCGCTTGAATGTAGAGTGTTACGGAAAGATGGTGAACCGATCGGGGGAGTGTGGGGGAATAAAGATTTAGCGAATTTATTAAATGAGAAGAATTGTTCAGTTGCACCAAATGGCGTGATGTATAGAACGGATGAACAAGGATTGATACCGAGTATTCTAAATGAGTGGTTTAAAGAGAGGGTTAAGTTTAAAAAAATACGTGATGACGCATACAAGGCTAAGAATATCCCCAAAGCTCAGCTCTTCGACAGGCGACAGTATATACAGAAGATTTTATTGAATTCAATGTATGGTGTAGCTGCATTACCGGTATTTAGATTTCATGATGTCGATAACGCGGCATCGGTAACAGCTACCGGTCGAGCGATGATCCGATATGCAGAGAAGAGAGGAAATGATTTTTACAACGATAAGACGCAGGATCCGAAAGATTATTGTATATATATCGACACTGATAGTTTATTATTTTCTGCAAAATCGTTAGTAGCTACTATGTATCCGGATGTTGATATGACTGATAATGATGCTATGGTGAATACGACATTAAATATATGTGAGCAATTTCAAGATTATGTCAATATCGGTATGGATAAGTTTGCTACTGATTTCGTCAACATAGATAAACATTCATTTAGTTTTAAACAGGAGTTGATTGCATCGAGTGGTTTTTTCATTACTAAAAAGCGATATGCATTATGGATTGTAAATAATGAGGGTACACCTATGGAGAAGATGACGGTGAAGGGTATCGATATAGTGCGAAGTAATTTTCCTGAAGCGTTTAAAACGTTGCTTCGTAATATTTTAGTCGGTATATTACATGGTGAAAAAAAAGAAAATATGGATAACGAGGCCTCTGAATTTAAAAAAAATGTAAAGAATACACCTATAGAAGAAATTGCAATTGCAACTGGCGTGAAGAATTTAAAAAAATATACAAACATCAGTACAGGTAAACCTACAAAAGGCACACCCGCCCATGTCCGTGCAGCGTTAAATCATAATTGGTTACTGAATCATAAAAAGTTGAGTACACAGTATAGGAAAATTGTAAGTAATAGTAAAATTAAATGGGTTTATCTAAAATCCAATCCATATCGATTTGATAAAATAGCATTTAAAGTAGAAAATAATTCACCAGAAATAATGGAATTTATTGAACAGTATATAGATAAAAATAAAATATTTAAACAGCTTGTAGAACGGAAACTGGATACGTTCTATAATGCGATGAGGTGGGTAAGAGTCAACTCAACAGTTAATACACTAGATAGATTTTTTATATAGGAGAACGATAATGAATACAGTCACTTTGAAAAATAGATCGTCAGTATCATACAAATATGTTAGTACAAAAGAATATGTAGATAAGTTTCCATGCGCATATAGACAATGGAGAGCAGATAGTCATTGTAATGTAATTCATGGATATTGTTTTAGCATAAGATTCTTTTTTGGTACTGATCATTTAGATGTTAGAAATTGGGTCGCTGATTATGGCGGACTTAGAGAACTTAAACAGCTTCTTGATGATCAATTCGATCATACATTATTAGTAGCTGAAGATGAACCAGAAATGGATCTTTATAAAGAATTAGAAAAGCGAGGTTTAGCAAGACTTACTATATTGCCAAATCTGGGATGTGAAGCCATAGCCGATCAATTATACAAGTATGTAAATGGAGTGTTCATTCCAGATATGTGGGGCCCTGGAGAAGCCGAAAGACTTTGGTGTTTTAGAGTAGAAGTACGTGAAACACAAACTAATATGGCTTATCGTCAAGGACATAGAGAATGGAACGAGGATTTATTCGAAGATGTATAAAACTCTTCCAATAATAGAATTGTATAGGTGCGTACAATCAGAAGGTAGTAGGTTTGGTATGCCAACCATTGCTGTAAGGACAACTGGTTGCACACATCGATGTTATTTTGGTGAAGGTGGGTGGTGCGATTCCTGGTACACAAGTATTCATCCAGAGAAAGGTAGATATACATTTCAAGATGTTGTCGATATCTATAAACGGAATCCACACATTAGAGAAATGATGTTGACTGGTGGCTCACCGAGCATGCATCCGGAGTTGGTTAATGATTTGATGACTTTTGCTCACACCCGTGATATCTTCGTCACTATGGAAACAGAGGGTTCACACGCGATACAAACCGATATACCGATCGATTTGATCAGCTTGAGTCCCAAGTTTAGCAATTCCGTTCCTAAAATTGGAGCTGAAACACCAAAAGGTAAGATAGTGGATCAGAAAATGGTTGACACACATAATAGATTTAGGTTAAATTACGATGTAATTAAAAACCTCATATCATACCATTCAGATTATCATTTTAAACCAGTTTGGGATGGTACCGAAGAGAATATACGAGAGATAGAGACATTTAGATTACGGTTGGACATACCGAAAGAAAAAACGTACGTCATGCCAGCAGGTGATTGCAGGGAAACCCTGATCGAAATGTATCCAAAAGTTTTTGAACTCTGCGCTGAGCACGGTTACAGAATGACAGGCAGAGATCACATCATAGCATTCGACACTGAAAGAGAGGTTTAATTGAAAATAGCATTCATTCCAACAATTCATACATTGGAAACTGATAACACCGATTACCATTTAGCACTTACACATCTGGTATTGAAATACCCTGAATATGCTGAATTTTATAAGAAGAAGCGAGAACAGGGCGATTTTGTCATACTCGATAATTCATTAATTGAATTGGGTAAGGCGGCAAGTTTACATAAAGTATTAGAAGCAGCAGAATTAATCAATCCATCTGAAATAGTTTTACCGGATGTTTTTAAAAACTGTGAAAAAACGTTAATAGCAGTTGAATCTGCAATTGAAGAACTCGGTAATATGAATATCGATCAAGATTTTCAATTACAAGCGGTTGCTCATGGGGAAAATATAACAGAATGGAAAACGTGTTGGAGTGAGCTAAATAAAATTCCATACATTGATTGTGTCGCGATTCCTAAGGTGACATCAGATATTTTTGGTTCGCGCAAATGGGCAGTTGATTACGCGCTAAGCCAAAATTCAGGTGATAAACAAATTCATTTACTGGGAATATGGTCAACTGTTCGCGAATTGAAAATGTATTCGGGAAAGCAAAAGGAACTTATCAGAGGTCTCGACAGTAGTATTGCAATTCACTGTGCGGCTGATTTTAGATCTTTTTATCGCGGGGAATTGACAAAACCTGAGTGGAAAATCGATTTAGAATATGAATATAAAATGAATGACCTTGATATGAAAACCCTTCAGTCCAATCAAATATGGATGACTGACTTGTTAACACTTGATAAAAATTGTAATACAGTTGAACGGTTAGGAAGAAGCTTTTCAATGGAAGAAATCCAGGGATCTAAAACTAAAAAGGCGGGCATGAAGAAATGAGAATAGCGTTATCGGGAGCTCAGGGATCTGGCAAGACCACATTGATGCGTGAGTTAAAAAGCGGACCATTTCTATCTCATTATATCTTTTACGACGAGGTTGTGAGAAATTTAGTAAAGCGAACAGGTATTTCGATAAATAGGGAGGCGGATGACTATTCTCAAACAGCCATTACGAATGAACAAGTACGGCTTGCATCGGAAACGGTGTTCAATACACCGGATGCATTTTTCGATAGATGTATCGTCGATTCACATGCATTTACAATATTTGATTATATGAGTGGACAGATTTCAGAAACAGTCTACCGTTATAGTAGAGAAATGCTCAAAACGGTCTTTACTTATTTTCCGTACGACATGGTTATCTACATTCCGCCTAAAATACAATTAGTAGAAGATGGTGTCCGGGATACTGATATTCGGTATAGAAATAAAATTGATCAACTTATGTCCGAGGTATTGAATTACACTTCAATAAAATCATCAACAACAAAAATTCATACCCTTGCTGAAATATCGATTCAGGATAGGGTAGATGAAATTATTAACATTATGACGGAGAATGACAACAATGAGGTTTAAATTTGCAAATGAAAATATTCCTAAAACACAGGAAGAACGAGAACAGATTATTCAAAAGGCTACCGCAGCGTATGCAACATTTTTAGATGCGTTAGGGTTTGATTGGCGCAACGATCCCAACAGTGCAGATACACCGCATAGAGTTGCCAAGGCATATGTTAATGATTTGATAACAGGATGTTATGATAAAGCACCTAAGATAACCGCATTTGACAATACGGGTCATTATGGGGGTATTATATTTCAGGGTAACATTACAGTTAATTCTATATGCTCGCACCATCACTTACCATTTATAGGATTCGCCCATGTAGCATATATCCCGACTAAAGCAGGAAAGATTATTGGATTATCGAAAATGAATAGAATAGTGGAACATTATGCGCGTCGCCCTCAAGTACAGGAAAATCTTACTGAACAGATACATTATCATCTGGATAGTACTATCGGCGGCAGTCTCGGTGTAGC
>TARA_R110000824_G_scaffold170505_1_pt1 | contig 12326 bp, 6 predicted proteins | sample TARA_R110000824 | Tara Oceans TARA_R110000824 (sample SAMEA4397747) | marine metagenome | biome: Polar Biome; feature: [MES] marine water layer (ENVO:01000295) within the mesopelagic zone...; material: water (ENVO:00002006), including particulate matter (ENVO:01000060) such as...... | reverse complement strand
AGAACAACAACAAAAGGAAACAGAATTCAATGGCGAAAATGTATTTTACGCAGGATCACGAAAACGCGATACTTGATTATTGCAGGACCGAAGATCTTGAAATTAAGACTCAATTATATATTGAGTTTATCCAGCCCGCATTTAATGAAATGGTTGATAAGATAGTTTTTACCTATCGTTTCACTAATTTGCCCAATATTGATGAGTTGAGGTCCGAATGCAAAGTTTGGCTCACAACCATATTAGCTAAGTATGACCCCAACCGAGGATCAAAAGCATTCTCTTATTTTTCGGTCATAACTAAGAACTGGTTTATCCATAAGGTTAAGCAGACCTCAAAGAGAAATCAACGAGAAGTTGCTTACGATGTTGCGGCAAAAGAGATTGACGATAAATATATTGTGACCCACAACCCTTATATGGCGACAAGACAAAACAAAGAGTTTTGGCTGCATCTGTGGGGGGAGATTAATAGCTGGGACAGTGAGAATATGAAAGAGAGCGAGAGGAAGGTATATGAAGCAGTCAAGGCCCTCCTAAATTCAGTTGATGATCTTGATGTTCTCAATAAGAAAGCGGTCTATCTTTATCTTCGCGAGATCACTGGTATGAACACCAAACAAATCGTAACACAGCTTAACAAAATGAGAAAGAAATATCGTACTTTTAAGAAAGAATGGGACAACGGCAATATTTGATCATTAACTATTTACTGGTATGAACAAAGTTGATAAACATATTGAAGAGATTCTCAAGAATATAAATGATGATCGTGAGATTACAAGAGAGCTTCTTGACGACGCTATAAAGTATCTCGCCAAGGATGAATCTCGCCATAGAGATATCGGACTTGTTATGGCCAAGTATGTTGAGACTCTACAAAGATCTAACGAACAGTTGGTTAAAGTTGCGACTCTAATTAGTAAGAGTGAGAAGTCAGATAAAATCTCTGAAGCGGAAATGGTAGATATCTATAAAGCTATCTCCAATGAGGATAAAGATAAATGAGCCGCTTTAGTTCTTTCTTTGATGCCCTCAGCGACAAGCAGGCGAGGTTCAAGGCAGAAAAACAAGTCGTAAATGATCTCATTTTTGATTTCTATTTTAATGCGCTTCAGGGCAAAACCCATTTCGATGCGATTGTTATATCTGGGGGTGACAGCGGAAACTCGGAACAGACTATTCAAGGCACCGGGCAGGATGTTATTGCAATAAAAGTTAGGCCCATCGATATTCAGGGTCTCGCACTACCTGATCCGTGTTCCGACGCATGTAAGGGGGAATCTGAGTCATATAGGACATATTTATATGCTCTACATCCAACAGCGTACTCTGATCCGAACAATGCAGAAAGCCAAACCGCAGCACCAGGATTTGGGTCAATTGTGAAATGCTACTTTGAAGACCGCAAGAGATTTAGACAACTAAGGTGGACCTCCGAAGGCGCTTCATTACAGGGCAGTTATAATTTTGCTTGTGAAGAGTTGGGAAAATTGGTTAGTAACTTCGTGGACTCATCGCTTCTAGGGGATGTGAGTGTCCAAATTAAACAACTCACAGGCAAATACGATGGCCGGAGCGTCGAAAACGGAAAAATGAAAGATATTATGATCATGACAGAAAATGCGCATATAAACAGATTTCTCTTACCCGAAGTTGCTAAAAAGTTTGATGAAATGGCCACTGCATACAATGACTCCTACGGAAAGAAAATGGCAACGGCGGGGAAGCCCGGAAAACTAGTTTTAAATGCAGGCTATCGAGATCTTGAAACACAAATAGCAACAAAGCAAAGAAAGATACGCGCAGGAAGACCCAACGAAGCAGCAGACCCAGGAACATCAAAACATGGTTGGGGGACAGCGATTGATGTTAACACTAGAGACGCCATTGACCGCTCAAGCTTCGGTTCGGAAGTACACAATTGGCTAAAAGCCAATGCCAGTAAATATGGCTTTTCGCAGCCAGTTTGGGCTGGAAAGAACGGATCAACCCCAGAGGCACATCATTGGGAACATATCGGTGTTGTATCATTTAGTGACGACAAATCAGTGCCCCCAACTGGCGATCAATAGGATAACAGATGGCAAAACAAAAAACCATAAACCCAGAAGACGTTGCTGATGTACATTTGGGTGTAACAGCCACAGATCCAAATATAAAGAACACAATTAAGGCAGACACTGTGCCAATGGGGAGGTTCTGCACCAAGTTGGATGAATCAGTTCCTCGTTTTGAGTCTGCTCCTTGCGAGAAGGTCATAAAGAACGTAAACAACTCTTTTATTGTTCTCGGACGAGATCGTAATGCATCTCTCGCTTCTGGCTATGGTGGGCATGGGGCTACTGGCGCTGGTATGATTGACCTTGTCGTCGGCAGATTATCGGGAACCAAATCTGTTTTCAGCAACAAATCAAAAGATAAGAAGACACTAACTGGTCCCAATTTTGCTTCCGATGCTGCTCGTATTTATATATCACAGAAAGCAAATATCGATGAGTATTTCGGACTTCCCGCAGCGGAAGGCTTCCAAGTAATACCAGCAAAAGCAAGATCGGCAGTTGGAATTAAAGCGGACCATACAAGAATCATTGGTCGCAATGATGTTAAGATATTTGCCGGGCAGATGAGAGGCATCGAAGGCCTCGGACCTCTCTCTGGCGGGGAGCCAAATTCGCAAGGTGGCCCAATTGATAATACTCAGTGCCATATATATCTTCAAGGCGGAGGTTCAGAGAACGTCCAGCCAATTGTCAAGGGCGATAATTTAAAACGATACCTTATCAAGGTTGCTGATAGAGAAAGAGAGCAGATGAATAATATGTTGTCGGTTCTTACACAATTGGCTGTAATAGTGGGAGCGATGTCTGCTGTATTGGGGCCGAATGCAACAAAAATAGCCAAAGACAATTTAGAGAAAGCAACAAACCAAATATTCTCTTCGCTAAACAGCAAATTAGATGAAATGACCTTTTTCGGACTCGAGGTCGGCAGCGAAACTTTCTCTGTTGAGGAAGATAGTATTTTGAGCAAAAACGTATTTACTACTTGAGAGATAAAATATGACATCATATGCGACATCAAGTTTCGCTGAATATCAAGTCGATGTTTGTGAACCACCCATCGAGATCAAGAAAGATAAGATATGCCCAACGTGCATAATTGATCCCAACTATGTCGAGCCCAAATGGTGGTTGCAGACAGAGCCGTATCTCAATAAGAAGAAGTGTGAATACTCCATATCTGCCACAATCAACGAGAAGGGCGATTATTATTCGCCTTCTTTATTCAGACAGCGTAATGAAACAATAAAGCAGGTTTTAAGGTCTTTTGTCAGGCCCGCAGTGCGAAAGATGCTTTCTTTCTACGGCAAGCAGATGTCTGATGAAATTGTCTGCGCGATTCCGCCATCGGGAAAGAATAATACATGCACTTCCCTTGCTAGTATTGGCGTTGACGAGTTAATAATGACTAACTTTCTCAATGTAACGGAGAACTTCACAGAAGACGATAAGCTATTCAACACGCACATCCTCAACTCCGCTATACAGAACTCGTTCCCAGAGATAACCAATCTTGATGCTGTGGAATTGTATGCGAGAGCAACAGATTACCACTTCGGCAAAAACACTGCAATGCCAATGAGGGTTCTCGTCTCCATCCCAGCCGAAATATTAGATGCCGTCCCAGATGTTGAGGAGACAGAAGATCTATTTGAGGATCTCAGTTCAGTGATTATAAAGGGCGACGACGCCCGAATGTTGTTCAAGACTCTTTCCAAGACGTTGGGCATTTTTTATAAATTCCAGAGTATCTTTTATCATGAAGAGAGCGGAAATATATTCTTGAAGACGGAAAGCGGAGAACAGAGAGGTGTATTTTATTTGACCTCGTTTGAAAAGTCCGTAATGAAGGTGTATAGCAAACTACAATCTGTCCTCAAAGATAACGGATATAAATTGGGCACGTTTAATTCTCCAAAGCGCCCTTATGAAATAAAGATTGTTTTTGATCCCGATAACCCCAAAAACCCTTTCAATGTCAAGAGTATTAAGGCTCGCTTTGAAGGGTGCCCCTTTACCCGCCTTAAGAGACAAAGTGTCAATAGTTTTAACAATGCCGTAAAAAAACTACCTTACAATCGTATTCTGATGGGTTATGTCGCGAACATAAATAGTGCTTATGATGACATCACCGCGAGAGAGACAATTGGTTGGATTGACTTCTTGGATAAATACACATATCCCGCCATTTCGGTTGATTACGGCAAATATGATCCAAAGGCCGAAGGAGGGCTCTCCTGTATAACGCCCGACTCTGTTGGTTTGAGGAAAACGGTTGATTTCTTTCTGGGAGAGGAGTTCTCCTTAATTGATGCGATTGAATACAATTTTAACAAGAACAACTGCAAAACCTTCGCTGACAAAGAAGACGAAAAGCCAATTAATGCGATTGGCAAGGGCCGCAAAGATCAGAACGAATTAAGGAAGAACGCCCGCCGGGCAAAGAAATATCACAAACAGGTAATCAAAAATACCCCAAAATCAACTAAAACGCTTGAAGGGATGCGAGGGACGATGTCCGAGGGTCTAATCGATAAGGAACTAGAAAAATTAAATGCCAATCTCACAGAGTCGAAGAGAGTACTCCCTCTTGCGAAGAGAGCCAATCATCCATATTATGATTTCGCAAAGGACTCTGCTTTAAAAGAGTTCGATTACGAGAATTCATTGTTGCGGGCGTTTAGAGAAATTGATTTAGACCTCACAAGCTTAAGAGAAAAATCTAATGCTCCATGGTCTCAAATTATAAACCCTTGTAACTGGGGAAGTGTTTCAAAGAAAGCCCTCCGATGTTTATTTGCCGGACTGACTCTTGATGAGGCATTAGAAAGAATAACGCAAGCGGCCTTGGAATCCATGCGGCCTGCTCATTTGGGTAAGTTGTTCGTTGGCCTCCCCGTAGAGATTCAATTGGAGATCCAAGCTGAAATACAAAAAGAATTTAAGGATGTTCCATATCCATGGGACACAAAATACAATCCGGGAGAAAAATACGTTCACGGAGAGGTTTCCGAATCTCCTGAAAAAGACAAATACGCCTCCAAGAGAGAGGAGATAAACCAATTAGAAGCAGAGTTGTCCGACCTCAAAACAGAGGAATCCACACTATTAAGCAAATTAAAACAAGCAGAAGAAGATGTAAGTGGATATACGCTTGAGTGGCGCTTGGCCCCTATATCGGAAAAGGCTGAGATTTTTCGTAAATTAAGTTTTGCCAAAGAGAGTCGCCAATCTGCGAAAGATAAATTAAAGCCAATTCAAAGAGAAGTTAATAGACTGGAAAAAAAGATAAGCAACAAAAAAGACAAGATCCCTGCCGAAGAACCTGGCACCTCTGATATACAAGCAACCGAACAAACATGGGGTACTCTAACCGAGGAACAAAAACAATCAGCAAGAGAGGAACAAAAAGATGCTGCTGCATCCAAGACAAAGGAAAAGCCATATCAGCCTGGCTCAATCGGCAAAGCCGTTGGCAATATCCAGAAACTTGTATTTGACACATATATAAAGTTGATTTTGGAGAAGGTTGGAGCGAGAGAACTGCTAACCTATCTCGATAAACTCCCGGGCTCTCAATTGCTTTCTTTTGCAATCGCCTCATTTGATTGCCCTCGCCCGGGCAGGTTTCAACCTCCAATTGATAGTTTTATGCAGACCCTAACACTGGATCCTTGCGCTGGTGGTTTTTCATTTGGTGTGCTTCCGAGACTTAATAAGATACCATCGATAAACAAAAAGAGTATTTTAAAGAATCTTCTTAATGCCTTTTTGGTTGTTTTTGAGGCAATCGTTGCTCAAGCACTGCAAGCAATTATTTTAAAAACCCTTGAAACCCTTGAGTCTGCTCTTTGCAAGGCCATCGCCGGCGCCGGAAATGCGTTATTGGGTGGAGCGTCTGACGGAGGACTTTTAGCAGTTATTCAGCAAGAGTTGTGCTCGGAACCTCTTGACGAATCAAAAGCAGCAAAAGTTGGCGGCAACCTTCTCAAAGATCTCGGCATCACCCCCGATGATTATAAAGAAGGTCGAGGTCGTTTGGACCCTAACGACATGATCGGAACATATGAAAACATTGCTAAGGCACTTGGCGTTATGGCCTCGTCTAATGAGATTAAAAGTGCAATGGTATCTTCAAAATCAGAACAAGATCAGAATTTTCTTGAGGGTGTAAGTAATGCTCTTACGACAATGTTTCCTGATTTCTCAATAGCGTTTGATTCACCGGAGAAAGTTGGAACAATCTTCGGAGAAATGGGGAACTACCTAACACCAGATCAAAGAGGAGCGATCAGAGATTCAATTAGGGACGGCGACGGCGACTTTCCTGTTAATCCAAGTGTGTGCTTGACAAACGAACAGAAAGAGTTATGGGATGCTGAACGTCAAGCATTATTCGAAGAGGCGGGACTAAGTGAAGAAGATGCGCAGGATTGGGTAAATAATCAAAATGATAGGGCTGCATCTGATTTTCTCGATATGGCCAAGGACCTTGCCGATGGTGATCAGTTGAGAGATAGGTTGAATGAAGCACTACAGATATCAAATGACCCAGACTGTGATCTAAACGGTTCCGCTGTTAAGCTTGAAGACGAAGCCCTCGGAGCAATAAAGGACAACATTACTGAATCAATGTTCAGAAATTTATCGTCCGCGTTTTCAAAAGATATTATGGCTCCCGGCTTTGGTTTCGGCCCCGGCGCTATCTTTCTTGAAGCCTTAACCTTCGGATTATCACCAAAGATCAGCCCCGGCGCGATGCAATTTATCCTCAAAAGCAAGAAGGGAAAAAACTTCACAAAGATTAAAGATTTTGAAGAAGAGGCTCCCAACACCGTTGCAATCCAAATGTGGAAGAATATTATTGAACATGAGGGAAACCAAAACTTACAATACCAGAAAGAAACAGATCCCCGAAAATCCGAAATTGCATTTGAATATTACGACTCTTCTCATGAGGACATAAAGAGTTATTATTTAAAGTTTAAATATTTTGCCTCACTTTACAAAAACAAGAAGAAGAGAAAAACACTTGGTTATAAATTTCAAATTAAAGCCGCACCTGTTATAGGTGGAACGACACCTTTGGAGGGTGCGCTGATCGGCGTAGCTGCTGGGGGCGTGGTCGGTGCGGTTATCGGTGCTGTCGCTGCCTCTTTGGATGACGCCGAGGTTAGTAGAGACGAGTTTGAGACCTTCAATTTTAGATTCAACAAAACCTACCCCCGAGAAACACAGAGACTTATAAATCAATACGATGTGACACAATCAGAATTAGATTCAAAGAATATACAATACCAGTCAAGACTATTTTCAAATTATTTCAACAACTCTTTGGCCATGATGGGCGGAAATGTAGACGCTACTGTTGTTCATGACAAAGTATACGGGCACTTGAACGATCTAATCTTCAATGATTACTTCAAGAAACTCTTTTTAAATCGCAAAGATAAGAAAGCATCGGGCTTTAATTATGGCTATGATGTTAATTCCAAAATAACTTTTGAAGATCTATTATATGTTGACCCCGAATCTAATCCTGATGACCAAAGCACTTGGAAATACACGTATCCAAATGAACAGGGGGTTCTTGGGAAGAGTGCCACCGAAAACCCGAGAGTTAAATTTCTTGACCCCATCACCCATGGGGGCTCTTACAAGAGACCGAAAATGTACGTTGAAAGAGCCAAACACGGAGGGTGGATGGGCCTCGCAGAAGCACTCGTTCCGGAGATAGATGGTTGCGCGCCAAAAGAAGCAGGGTTTCTTGGATTTGATGAGATTGTAGAGCGAATAAGAGATGTTGAAAAATCCTCTCCATTTATGAAAGAACTGTCATACGACCAAGAGTGTGTTATTGAATTGCCGTTCAAGAAAATCGCTGCTCCCTCCACTAAAGGATATCTTGATGGCATCGTGATGAGCACAATAAGAATCTTCCTCTCGGAGTTTATCATAAAGGGGTATCCAATCTTTAGCAATGTAAAGATGGATAAAAACAATTTTGATGATCTTTCGCAATTTATCGTTGATCGTATGGAATCAGAATTATCAGAAATGGCCCCCTTAATACCGATTGTTAAGATACAGAAAGAAGCTTATTGGCTTTTGTTTCTTGAGCAGGCGGTGGAGTCCCTCCAGAGAAAATTGGATAAGAAAGAGATAGAGTACACCGATGAAATTGAAAAGGCGACACAAACGATTCGCTCTTTGCAAAAGAATTATAAACAACCAAATTACAATCCCGATGTCCTCGGGCTTGCAAAGTTTAATTTAGATCGCTCTTCTCTGTCCAGAACGCAAAATCAAATCATTGATGGGGCTCTAATCTGCGGATATGGGAAAGAAAGATATAGAGTCTTTGGCGATGGGACATCAACAAGGATTGATGCGAGACTCTTCACACTCAGAAACGCTCGTTTCGCTCATAAGATAGCCGCTATCGATAGCGTTAAATTTCAATGTAAGAGGCTGTTGAGGTATCTCATTGAAGAGCAGATGCAAATATATAAGGAGAGGTTAGACGACGGTCTCCCCGTTATGCCGAGAATACATGACACAAAGAAGTATTTTATTGGCGGTAGCGACATATTCTTCGGCCCCGAACTCAACGCAGGACTTACATCAGTTGAGGACCCAAGGACAGGAGGCCAATCAAATATACCCTATGGCGATGTATTTGATGTTTCCAAAGATGTGAACACTCATAACCCTCTTGATGGCCATATACATGAAGTGGGCAAGTTTGAAGACTATCAGGATCCGAATATACGCAAAGGCGGCCTCATAATAGAGAAATATTTAAGAATTGTCGACAAAAAGCCAACCCTACTTGCAACGGATAGGTTCATACCCTCTCCGACATATGTTTCTGAAAGAGCGGCTAATCTTAAAGGAATTGTTAACATTGGGGAGTTCCGCCAATTTCTAAAGGACAACTCTGATAAGTTCGGCGAAGGGGATTACATCTCAACAATCCTTGGTGATGCGAGGATTATATACGACGATGATGGAGAGCCCACTGGATACAAAGGCTCTGTTGGGATTAAATATGGTGTTCGTATATCCTATGTTGCCCCGCCCGGCATAAGCCCGTTTGCTTCGGGTCTCTCTGCTGAACAGAAGAAAACTGCACAACAAGAGAAAGCATTCAAAGTAAAGCGCGCCGAGGTTACGATAAAAGATGAAGACGGAAACGAAAAACAAATAACACTAAATGGTGCTTCGTTTATAGTTCCCCTTGTATCATATGAGAAAGACGTTCTTGATCGGAGACTAAAAGACCTCGATCTTGATGACGAGGATTTTGAAGAAGACTTAAAGTGCCAAATAGATAAATTAACCGAGACTGACGAATTTAAGTTTTTGTTTGATATCTGTTTACCTGTCAATAGAGCCTCTTTTATGGCGGCATTCTATTCTTACAACACACTAATCTCTTCTGTCTTTAAAGACCCAAGTGAGTTTGATTTACGCATAGACCAAATAAGTGGAGAGAGCGAGGAGATGCTTGAAGAGGGGGAAGACCCCGATCTTCCGATTGGCGACGAATTATTAAACAGATCAAAAGATGAAGCGCGTTCTATGTTCAGATCCTTTTATCAAAGAGAAGATGCGGAATCAGAAGACAACATAAGCCAGACAGAAGATTCTAACTATAATCGCACAATTCGCGGTTTAATTCCTGGATCGTTTATAAATATTGATACGAAGTTCTTAACAAGACCAAAATGGTGGCAGTTGAGGAGAATTAGAGAAAGGCCGTATGATAAAGATGGAAATGAATGTAAAAGTGTATATCAAAGAATTTTTGAAGAGGATGAATGATGTCAAAAATATCACCTAAATTCCCAATACAGATTCTCTCTGAAAGCTCCGCCATGGCCTCCTATGAAGAGGATGATATTATTTCCGCGATAAGGTTTAATTTAAAAAATATTATTTTAACCAATCCCGGCGAGAGAGTTATGAATGCTAATTTTGGAGCAGGTATCCTTCAAATGCTTTTCGATAATGCAATGACGGATGTTGAATCGCGAATGCGCACAGCTATACTAGACCAAGTCCGACAATATGCGCCTTATGCGTCAGTGAACGACTTAAAAATCAACTATGATGGCGAAAATAGCCTAACAGTGTCTATAACTTACAGCGTCCCAGAGCTTGATGTTAACGATTATTTTGATATCACAACATCAGTGTAAGTTTTACCCTTTATTCTATTTACCTTAAGAGGACAGTCTATGCCCAAGAAAAATGATTACGTCAATATAAAATACACCAGCAGGGACTTTGAAAGTATTAAGGTAGACCTTGTGGAATATGCAAAGAGATACTATCCGAATACCTATAGAGACTTCAGTGATGCCTCATTCGGGTCTCTGCTATTTGATACTGTGGCTTATGTCGGTGATGTACTGTCATATTATGTTGATTATAGTGTTAACGAGTCTTTTCTTGACACCGCAATAGAATATGATAATATTCGCAAGCACGCGAGAGCGTTGGGATACAAATTCTCAGGTATACCTACTTCGTTTGGTACTGCTGCAATATTTGTTTTGGTGCCCTCCAACGCGGATGGTACTGCACCAGATACAAGTTATCTTCCTATTTTAAGACGCGGAGCATCCTTTCGCTCCTCAGAAGGAGGAACATTCTCTCTGACAGAGGATGCTGATTTCAATTCTTCTGATACTGAGGTTGTCGCCGCTAGATTTGATTCGTCCACTGGCCAAACAACTTATTTTGCTGTGAAGGTATATGGGCAAGTTTCATCTGGGGTTTATCAAAGAGTTGAGGCTGACTTGACGAGTGCCACATACGAAAGATTTAGGAGAATTAAAGTTGGAGCGAATGACATTTCAGAGATTGTTTCTGTTCTTGATTCCGATGGCAATGAATATTATGAAGTTGAATATTTATCTCAAGAGGTTGTGTTCCTTGAAACCACCAATCAAGCAGCCGCCTCAGATGGCGTTAGGAGTATTTTAAAACCCTTTGTTGCAACAAGAAGATTTGTTGTTGAACAGGATGATACCGGAACATATATACAGTTCGGCTTTGGCTCAGAATCCATTGATGACCAAAGTGGCTTGGCGGAACCCTCAAGGGTGAGTCTAAATCTTCATGGCAGAAGGCAAATAACAAATGCTTCTTTTGACCCAACCAAGATGCTGGGGACTAATAAGCTTGGGGTGTCCCCACAAGCGACAACTTTGACAATAATTTATAAAGTAAACGATTCAACAAATGTTAACGCCTCCTCCAATACGATGACCGATGTGCTATCGTCTGATTTTAGATTCACAGATGAGGAATCACTATCTTCTTCTGAAATATCAAGCGTCATAGCCTCTATCGAGGTAACAAATGAGGAGCCAATAACAGGAGATGTTGCGGAGTTTACACCAGACGAATTAAAAGTCAGAGCAAAGACACATTATGCCGCTCAAGGGCGAGCAGTAACCAAGCAGGATTATGAATCTTTAGTTTATAGCATGCCGGCTAAGTTTGGAACAATAAAGAGAGCTAGCATAATTAATGATCCGAGCGCAACAAACCGAAGAATGCCCCTGTATCTCATGTCAGAGAATAGTGATGGCGAACTGACTGCATGCAACACAGTAACAAAACAAAATTTAAAAAATTGGCTCTCGACCTACCGCTCTATTAATGATGTTATTGATATTTTTGATGCTAAGATAATAAACTTTGGAGTTGATTTCAAAATCCTTACGGATAGAAGAAAAAATACACAAGATGTTCTTGACTTGGCAGTGCAGGAAGTGAAAGATTTATTTTCCGAGACTCTTTATGTCGGAGAACCTTTGTACCTCACAAATATTTATAATGCGCTGTCGAAACTTGATGGAGTTGTTGATGTTAAAAAAGTAAAGGTGTTTAATAAAACAGGCGGTTCATATTCTACTTATCAATTAGATTTTGATGAAATCATGTCTCGTGATGGTACCTATCTCAAGGTACCTGATAATGTAGTTCTTGAACTAAAGAAACCCGATTCGGATATTAGAGGTGTGGCAAGATAATGGGAATAAAAAGATATTTCGCTTCTGCGGACAACACGCTAAGCAATGCGTACAAAGCAGACTTAAAAACAAGAGCGACTGGCTCCAATATGGGACAAGCAGATATTCTTGAGGTGTTTAGTCTTTATGCGCAAGCAGATTCTACGTCTTCTGAGTTATCTCGGATTTTGATTCAGTTTCCGATTTCTGATATTTCAACGGATAGGACAAATGG
>TARA_R110000824_G_scaffold77439_3_pt1 | contig 12329 bp, 2 predicted proteins | sample TARA_R110000824 | Tara Oceans TARA_R110000824 (sample SAMEA4397747) | marine metagenome | biome: Polar Biome; feature: [MES] marine water layer (ENVO:01000295) within the mesopelagic zone...; material: water (ENVO:00002006), including particulate matter (ENVO:01000060) such as...... | reverse complement strand
CATTTTTCTTATCAGTTGTTTTATTTCAGTTCCGAAATCGCTACCATTATTAGGTGGTATCCTGATAAAGTTGGGTTGCTGATTTGGTTCCTCACCTGTAAGATAATAAGGAATCGCCGCAATGGCTTCATGAACTGTTTTAGAATCCGCTAGTTCGCCAAGACAAACTTCTTTTTGAGAATATCTTTTTCTAATTTCTCGTTCAACTTTTCCTTCTGCGGTATTGTATCTTGGCTCATCTCTTTCTTCTTCTACTGAGGCAAATCCGAGGAGTTCTGCTAAATCACCCAAGCTATCTTCATCAATATCCTCCAGAATGGCAGAATTTGTTTGGGTTAGTGCTGTGCCTGCATCTGCGCCTTGAGCAATCGAAATTGACATACCCGTCACACTATTGACAGTCCAACCATCGCCTGGAATAGTCGCATCAGTTATAGCCCCGACGGTGCCCTGAGTAATAGTTACTTTTCCGCCATCAACTGAAGTCGATGGACCTCCTGATGGTGCTGTGCCGGCAGCACTAAGATTAGTTAACCCATCAAGGGCGGCGTTGACTGTAGTAATTAGTTGTGCGCCGCTGGAGACACTAGTAATATCAATTGAAACTGTGTTTTTGCCGGTAATAGTTTTACCAGTGACGCTTGAGCCATCAACAAATGAGACGACATGAGTTATGTTTGAGGAAGATCCTTTTGCTGTTATTTCAAAATATCTTTGTTGAGTGGCTGAATCAGATGGATCGTATTCCCAGTTCGCTTTACTAAATGCAGATTGCCCATTATCGGCAAAACTAAGGGTTGTGACTTCTGCATTTGCAGCGTCTGATGATGCCACTAATGAGGAAGTCCTTCTAAGTGTCTTATCTGATGGTATCCCACGAACTAATAATTTGACCCCCTTACCTGGATCTGGTGTAACGCCGTATTGATGCCACATTCCGTATGTTTTATCAGGAGCACTGGAACCAGAGTTATATGATCCTATATCTATAGAGGAGGAGAAATTATATAATTCGCTGGCTGTTGAGGTGTCTTCTCTTGGGAAATCTAATATTGGACATTCCCATTTTGGCATAATTACCCATTGATTTAAATTAACTGCTTCATCAGTGAGTGGTGCATAATCATTGTCTAATACGATACTAGCAGAAACATTCATTTTGTTCAACCAGGCTCTGTTCCATCCGTGATCTGGTAGTAATGTTGGTGTCCCGCTTTGATCTTGGTCAAACAGGTGATCATTTGAATTGTGATATGTTATATAACTGTTCGTGTTGGTTGAACTTTTTATATCTGCCAATATCTCGCTGAGAGTAACAGAATAAACTCCAATTTGCAAACCGCCGGAGCTACCACCGCCAGAACCAAACAGCGAGTCTTGAGGCTTATAAACAATTCTTGCTATAGAATCTCCGTAAAAATATGGTGGAGTAAATGGAGCAAATTCACCTCTGTGAAGTGGCCAACTTGATCCGGCAGGTTTTCTGTCTGCTGGTAATTTATCCCAATCAAATGACCCTGTGGAGGTTGGTACGCCATAAGCATATGGATTACTATACATGTTAAAGTTGTCTGTTTTTCTCAATACAACTTCCATCACATATGTTTTACCCTTTTCAACCGGAATATTATCTGGATCTGATATTTTACTTACCAGTTTCGACATTTGTTCGTTCTTCAGGAAAAACTCTGGCACAGCACCGAAAAAGTTTCCGGTACCACTCTTATATTCGTTATACCTAGAACTATCAACATTGTGCTGGTTGAACGAACCTGTTGCGTCCATTCTTAATTTTGAGTTAACATCATCGTTTAAGTAAGCAGCAGAAGCGGCATAAGTATACCTAACGGGGTCTAATATGTGTTCAAATTTAGCTCGTCTATACCAATACATATTTGATGAATTATTAGGGGTGTCCGAAGACCTATCTGCATATGTAGGCAGTATGGTTGATCCCACGATAGCCCCGCTCAGGCACCCAGCTAAAGGTTTACTATTGTTTGTGACGCTATCATCTGTTGTATTGTATTGATCGTCCCAACTATTAGAACCAGCAGACCAAGCGGGGTTTTTTCCTCGAATTGGGTGATCTACTGCAATGCCGGACTTGATTGAATTGAAAAATATCCCTGGGGCGAAATATGGTTTTAAAATGTTTTGCCAACGGCGCTTCGTAGTAAACCCTCCAGACCAAGTGATCGCTGGGCTTATTGATTGTGAAAATAGTGTTGCTAACTGCGTTGCCCTGTTCACCGGGTAAAATCCATCATAAGGTAAAAGTTTCTGAACAGTTTTAGTCGTTAATCTAAGGTCCGTAGGTGGTCCGTTTGCACCAAAATCCCTTTTCATGACAGATTCTAAATAGGTGAAAAGCTCGGTTGTGCTATACCGCTCAATGAAGGATGGGTCAGCCTGCTCCCAAAGAGTTTTTGGTCCATCCGGTTGGGTTGGTCTTTCATAAGATCCAATCTGAGACGAATTGTTTAAACTAGTTGAACCTATGATAGAGAGTAGCGAATTGTTAAACAATCCAATAATGCCATTATTGGTATTTATTGTTTTATAAACGTGTTCGCTAGCTCGATATTCTGGAACTATTGTATAATCCTGTCCGGCTAATCTGACTTCATCAGACCAATCATCGTATGTGTCGTAAAATGGGTACCTTGCAGTAGCAGAGTCTCCTTTGCTTGGTCCGGTTACAATTTTCCTACTATTGCCAGCAGTCCAAGCGGGTCTTGTTGTAGGTCCGCCAGGGGATCTTGATTCTGGCTTACTGGCACTAACAGCAGGAACAGTGTATACATATTGTGCTGCTCTGGCGTTGATAGAGCCAGCATAAGCAGGTGTTCCAGAGCCGTCCCATTGTAATCCACCGTACAGCGTTGTCATTAACTCGCCGCCCGGTAGGCTTTGCGCAAATGCCATTGTACTAGTACTCTTCAAATATGGCATATATGTTGCGTACAAAAAAGAATCCATTGGCCATATGGAACCAGAACCATTACCCGATGGTGTCCCACCTACATTATGATGTGGTTCTTGCTCTTGCCTTAGCTCAACATACCCTTGAGAGTTTGTATACCCTGCCGTAATTCTTGGTATTTCTGGATTATAAGAGGCAGTGTATTTCAATATGCCGGCAACAGTGGCACTACCACTGGCTGATATTGAGGCTATAGTTGAGTTTGCTGCTGTGCCTGTGCCATTATCCCTCCAGAAATTATTTGAAAAACCCAGTCTTTCTCTGGTGCCCGACAGATAAGTATAAATATCTTTAGGATAAATAACCTCATCATATACAAATTGCTTGAAAGCTCTTATGCCCGCAACTCGGTATGCGTGGCGGTTCCCGCTAGCGTATTCTAAAGATACTTTTCTAAAAACATCATAAGGGCGGCTGCCATATTCTGGGCTGAGATCAAGATATTCATCCATGCCTTGGTGAGCAAACCCTTGATATTCGTTTCCGTAAGTATACCTGAAAGATACGTCTGTAAATGTGTCCGGGCTATCTTCTTCCGCCGTACCCACATGAGCACTTACCAAGTGGTACATCGGTTTGTGCTTTGACGTAATTGGCGCTGATCTATATGAAGCCGAAAAATCAGACGCAGATCTGGCCGAAGATGTAAACTGTGAATCTGGCTCTCCAGATACAACATCATACCTCGTATATGTATTTGATTCTCTTGGCTCTCTGCCCAAAGGAGTTTCACCCGTTCTTAGGACTTTCCAATTTGGGAATACACTACCGCCAGACCAACGGAAAACAAGCTCGCCATTTAGAGCAGTAACCATCCTACCTGTTTGGTTTGTAGCTGTGGATAATCTGTAATCGTAAACCCCGTCAAATGCAGTGTGTTCGGCGGAAGACAAAGAACTAGTTGTTGGTAGGTAGACACCATGGCGACCAAACTTACTTGGATATTTTGATTCGTTATCAACATAAATTTCATAGGTTGTTCTGGCTGGGGAGACATTGTCGTATGGTTTATAATTTGCGTCGTTCTTATTTATTGATTGGAACCAATGATACCTATCTGCTTGAGGGATTGGACGAGTAACAAACTCGTTATCCGCTATACTTGCTGTTTCAAACGCAGGGGCTAGGGTTTGTTCAATCCTGTTAAGAATATTTCTTTGTGTCTTATGATAAGATACAACAGGTACCGAGAAAGATCCTGTATTTAGTTCTGCAAGGGTTGTGTGCCCTAGATCTATGGCTTCTGGGTATATACCCTTAGTGAAACCACCCCAAGACTGTCTAGTTTTTAGAAGTTCTTGTAAGGGTGCCCTTACGCCAACGTTTCTAAAAGGCAGAGCATTATTGGCTGAATATTGCTGTGAGGTTAGATCTAAAAAGGCTGGTGTTGAAGTGGCTACTCCGCCTGGCGCAGAAAACCTTTCGACAAAAACTGTCTTATTGGATTTGAATGACGTCTTTCTTTGAGGAATTTCATAGTCAACTAGTCCACCAAGATACGGAGACGCTGCACCAACAACATCATAAGCAGTAGTATTGAGCCTTAGATCTAGGTTATTGATATCTCTGCCCTGAGTATGTACAACTTCATAGTTTCTAGAAAAGTTACCCAGCACTCGGACAGTTGTGGCTGCTTCAACATATGAAGAAGATATTTGAGCGCCGGCAGATGCGGTAGTTGTGAGAATATTTGATATGTTAACTGGACCTTTTGCTACTAGTCCCCTGTGATATTGTCCTTTGGGTATAGTTGTGGATAATCTTATATCCCCAACCGTTCCAGTAGAGGATGCGATAGAGAGTGTAAACCCTTCTGCTCTAAGCTTTGTATTTTGCTCAAGAAGTGCTCTATTGTTCCTGTATATCAGCCCGCCAACATGCTGCTTAGTAAATGGACCCTGCATTGGAACTTCATATTGAGTGGTATGATAAGAATCCTCGTGCATATTGGATATGTCATGAAAGGTTAAGCCGGCTGCCCTTATTGTTGCCCTATATCCCGTATCTACGCTAGAACTATAAATACTAAACGGAGACATTAGATCACCAGGATAACCAACGCTATCTTTTACTGACCTAAAGTTTATTTTCTTCTTTTCATTCGGAGCAAATTCATCATCACAGTCTTTGGCTAATTCAAAACTATCAAAAGTGAATGGGCTAGAATTTCTTATTTTGTTGACTTCTTGATTGACGCCGCCAATATAGCCGCCAAGGTACGCTGCCTCAAGACAAACAAATTTTGTCGAATGATACGGTATTTCTTCGTCAGTATTTCGATACGGGCTGGGCAGTAAATGAATGTTCTCAAGTAATGTTTGTCGGGCATTTTGTAAATCCGAAGATAGTCCAGATGCTAAAGTTGAATTTGTTCTTTCTGCCCGATTATACCACCAGCCGCAGTTTGTGTCCTGGCTCAGTCCAATAGGGGCGTGGTTATACTTCCACCCGTATAAATTTGAACACCCGGACCCACGAAGTGAGCTTTCAATATCTGGTTCACGGTCTTCCAGAGTCGGGTATTGAAATTTTATTTTGTTTCTTTCTAGAACATGGTTCTCGACCATTACCCTTACATTTTCTGCAACTTTAGCAGATGCTGGGAATAGCTGTTCGATCATCACGCCCATAGATGAATCTAACCACTTAAAATAATCAAGATATTTGTCTAAGTCGGGACTGTTACCTATTCTTCTAAAGAATATTTCCCTTAGCTTTTCCATATTCTTATAACGAAGCCTATACTTGTTTATAGGGTCCCCGATAAGGTTATTAAAATCTTGGATTGAAGCAAACATCTCTAACATTTCTCTAGAGATTGCATCATACATACTTTTTTCTACAGCGAAGAAAAAGCGGTATGGTCTACTGTCTCTTGTGAATGTCTCTTCATCAGAGTTTTTGACCTCGACCATATCTTCAGGATACGTTTGTTCTGGGAGACGCTGCTTTCCAGAGTAAACATATTCTTTTTTAACTGGTATGCTGCTTGCCACAAAGCCAACACCCTTGCCTGTAATGTGTTTTAGGTTTTGTTTTGTAAATACCGCCCCCTGATAGCTTCCCTCATAATCTGTTCCTGCTGATCCGGATGAAAAATCAGTCACAATAAACTCGCCGCTGCCATCACTACCAGTTACAGTAATAAAGTCCCAGTTTAGAGCAAGGGTCTGGATTTCTGGAACATATACTGCGGGGTCATTTGATTCAAAATTATAAACATTTCTATATGGATGAACTAGCCCAAAGCTATCAACGTCGTATGAGTGAAGATCTATAGTCCCGGAGGGTAGATAAGTATTCCACCACCGAACACCAGACGCCCTTACATCTGTTGCCCCAGATGTTGCTATTACTGAACCTGTGAAGTTAGTTCTATGTGCGCCAACATAAATTCTTTTCCCTGCCTCAAGAATATTAGAGCCGTCCGTATATGACAATGACGCTGTAAGTCCAGGGGTGCCTGCCTCTATCGCTGCAACAGTTCCAGACAATGATGCTTGCTTTTCACCAACAATTGAGTTAACTGCATATAACTCAAGGATATATTTTTCAGATCCCGCTAAAGTTGTTCCTGTTGTGTCCTCTGCATAAGGATACTTTGTTGGTCGAAGGGATAGTGCAAATTTCCAGTTTTTATTATCATATACATTTGTGAAAATAGTACTAGTAAGGAGAGTGGTGCCCGCAGAGTTTTTAACTACAAAATAAGCATCACGAGAAGCTTGTACTGGGCTTGGAACCTCGGAGTATGTTCCGGTTGTGTGAACTGCATAAACTTGCAATCCATAGTTACTAGCATGCCAAGTTGTTACGGACGAGGTTGGATCTGTTACTGATGGCGTATGAAAACCAAACAGAGAAGCACTTACATTGGGGAAACTTGGATAATTCTGGGCTCCCGGTTCTGGTTTTCTTGGAAAATATATTTCGGCTTCCATTGAAAAAGCAAAACTGTCTAAATTTGCATTACCAGATAAGAATCCATAAGAATCTGAGTTTGAAGTGTCAGGAAAGGAAAATACTGAACCAGATATATCTCCGTCGCTAGATAACCCTGTCATATCAACATATTTTTTAGCACTTGTTCCGGGCAGATACCATCCAAGCGATGTCGAAGCATCTTGATCTAATTTATATGTTTCATTATCCACATATGTATTAATCTTAAAAAGGTCATCACCCACACCATAACAGCGAACTAAATTTCTAAACGACTTGGCTGTACCTTTAGATTTATAGATGAATGATAGGTTGTTATGTATGTTCTTATAAATTTCATTTTTTATGTTATGAAGTTTTGATTCTATTTGTCTCTTGTCATCCTTTTGTAAGAACTGAGATATTAAATTTGCATTGGTAAACAGTTCTGGAGTTTCAAACCCCATGGATTGTAATAACCGGGCGTTGTACGGGAAGGGTTTATCACTGCCGCTCGTATAAGAAATATCACCAACTTTGAACAAATGTGTGGTCTGTGCATACAAGGTATCCAAGTAGCTGGCCATTATTTGTGTTAATTTATATAATTCATCGTTAGTCTCTGAATCCTCATTGATAATCCACTCCGGCATAGAATAGTAAAGACTAGAGTTATTCTGGTAGTCATGAGAATTTCCGAGATTTGTTAACTCAGTTTTCTTAGATGTATATAAAGCATTATTCTTTCTTACTATCGGGTCGGCAGTTTCAAATTCTGATACAGAAGAAGACACTAGGGCAGATCCAGTATTTCTACTACTGCCTGATGTGAACCCTGTCCACGTTCCGTTTGATATTCTTCCGGAATAATCTAAAACAACTGAGTCCGTTGAATCAACCCCGGTTATGCCTTCATTAAATTTAAGGTAAAGACCTAAATCAGTATCCCCAAAAGATTGTCCAAGTTTATCAGTAGTAGTATTAGTTCCGCCATAGATGTTTGTAAACCAATTCCTGCCAATTTGTTCTGGGTTTCTTTTATCTTTCCAAATACGGAATTCGTCCAGAGAGGCAGAAAGCTTGCCATAACCAGCAGGGACCGAAGTTCCCGAGGGTGCTGTCATTAATGCACCAACCCTTGCCTCTATGGCCCCAGTGATTACAGTGTCAACGTTTGATCCTGTGGTTATTTGGCTACCAAAACACTCACCATCCTTGTAAACATCGACTGATGTTGTGCTTCCCGAAGTTCCTAAAACGAAAGCATAATGATGCCAGTTGCCATCAGCCAAAGAGGCACCACTTGAGGTCACTGGGACTGCTGCTCGAAACACCCCCTTCATTGTGCCGCTAAGGTTGTGTTGATATGTTATAAAGAAAGAATTAACGACATCAGGATTACCACCTAAAGAGCCAGATTTTATTTCTACAGTAAATCGACCGTGCCCATTTGTGCCACTAGCTATGCCATTCCAGGCATCATAGACTACTTCTCTTGTTGATGTAGCTGTGCTAAAAGTTGGCTTTTTAAAGAAAAATTCTATTGTGCTGCCACTTGGTCCACCAAACTCTAGATTGTTTGATCGGCGACCATAGGCAGACCCGGTATAAAATACATTTGCAGTATCATCTTTGAAGTCAGGAGTGCCATCGGCTTTTGTTTTGGAGCTAGCATTAGGTCCGCCCTTAATGTGTATAAACTCAGCCGAAGCCGAATAATATCCTGTTGTTGAACTCTGGGAACCACGGGAGCCATAACTTGACCCCATTATAGCATAGCCTGTAGAAGATGGGTATTCCTTATCTAGAATATACTTCTCAAGTGGATTTAGATTATTTTCAAATTCTAATTTATCTTTGGATGTACCATCATAAGGATATTCATCAGCAACATATTCTAAAGCATCAACATAATAACGATAGGCAGAACCAAACTTTACAAAATTTGCTGGTTCAGAATAATCCAGGGGTGGAATAAACTCATGCTTATCAGCTAGAGCCGCCTGAACCTGCTCAATTGACTCTGCTTCTCCAGCTAAAGAATTGTTTTGACCCGGAGCTAATATCTTTCCGGTCTTTCTTGTTTGTCTGGCGTCAAATAACTTTTTTATGCTCATTAATCTTGAACCCTGAATTTGAACACTTCTTTTTGCTCTCTATACTGTCCTTGTAAATAGTAAGCAAATCGGATTCCATATGCGTACCCTGATTCTAGAAGTGTCATATCAAGATCAAAATAATTTCCGTCTTTATCATAAGACAACTTGGTGTAATTATCACTACCTGTACCATATGGAATTGCTATAGTATCGTCTGTCAATCTAAACACCTCGTAGAAGGCAGAGTCCAAGATCGTTGGAATAGCTTCAGATTTTGCAATCGTATAAATATTGGGACTCCAGTCTTTTTCTCTAGCAAAGACTCGTAATCTTGGTTCTTCTTCAGTAGAATACGATGATTTTAAATTTGTCATATTCGACACATAAGAAAGAGCAGGGTCTGATATAGAAGCCTCTTGTGAAACTGGAGTAAGTGACCCAGTATGGAAAGTTCTTTTGCTATCTCCGCTACCCGTGGACCAGACATCTAAGAAAGTAGATGCTGTGTTGGCTGTAGTAAATGAGGCTGTGTATATTCCTGTGAGTACTACGCCTTTCTCTGTGGCTTTGCCGGCCGTTACCGAAGTTACCGATGATCCGTCGGCTTTTATTAAGGTAACAGCATCACCATATGGAACTCCGTCTAGAGAAGCTGAATAAACTGTTACATCCATTGCATTACTTGTCAAGCTTGGAACATCTGTCAGAACTCCCCTGAGTCTGTTATAGAGCCATAGGGTATTAACATTGTTTGCTGCCGAAACTAAACTGCTACTCAAAATAAAATTAGATCTTTGGTCTTTTCTAGATGAATCCCACCGGACTTCTATCACTGGTCTCTTGAAGTGGAATTCTGTCCCTCTTGCAAAAAACTTTTTAGTATAGAACGATCCTACTGATCCTGATATTTGTGCGTTTGTGTTTCTTATCATAAATCCGTAGTTGCTAGTTGGAGAAGACAACCAAGCCTCCACCGTGCTAGTGACATCAACTTCTATATCCTCTGATCCATCAGAAAAGGTTGTTGAGGTTATGTTTGAATAATTTCCTTCTGCTCCTGCGGCTGACCAGGCAGTTGTGCTATTTCTTTTAGCCCAACTTGAAAATCCTATATCCTGATACTCATCCATATCAAGACCTGTTCCCTCTGACCAAGCTGCCGTCATTTTTTTGATGTCTAGATCAAAATTTTCAGGCAGGGTTTCGGCGTGGGGGGCGTTGAACATCCTAAGATAAAAACTAACATTACCACTTGTTGGGATATCGCCATTAGTTCTATCTCTGTGTATTGTTTCAATGGCAGTGTTTGTTCCTGATACTGGGAACTGTATCAAAACTCTTGCCTGCTCGGCGGTAGTAGCACTTACGCTAGCAGAGGTTTGCCCATGGATTGTAAAAACTTCCAAAGTATCAGCGGCACCCATATTTGATCCAGTGCCCCTGGTTGTTAAGTTGGCTTCAAAAGCATTTGTTATTGTGTTGTCGCTTTCTGCAACATATCTTTTAACTCCCATTACTTGATCACCCCTGTTATATCAGCATCAAAATCTTTAATCTCGAAAGCAACCTTGTCTGGCGCTCTTAGAACTCGACCATCATTAGAGAGATGCTCGTTAACATTGAAAGGATATTGACTATACCCTGCAATCGATTTAGTTTGAACAATTACGTTAGTTGTATCCACGACCCCACTAATTGCATTGAGTGTTATATACACATCCGAAAGGTAGAAAGATTCTCCCATGTTATACTTGGCGTTAAACTTTTTCTCTAAAGCCTCGTTACATCTTGTTAGTAAATCATATTTGTTGACATCAAACCCAGAGACTACTTCATAAGATAACTTTAAATTTACGAATTCTCCATTAAAAATATCGACAGTGTCGTTTAGCATCTTGAATCTTGAAATCCAAGTTCTTAAGTTTTCTTTTATCGTCTGTGTTGGGGACACAAAATTACCATCAACATTCTCTGACAGTACATAAAGATTCAAGTTCCTTTTAAAGGAATCTTCGTCTCTTAGGATATTTACTCTTTTGACCGAGCCAAATTCTGGTGGCATCCTATAACATAAAGCAGCATAATCTTGTTTTGTTACTGCCCGATTTTGGGCTGCGAAATTGTCGTAAGCTTTGATACGCATCTCTTCTGCACTGGCAGTTGTTACATCTCCCAAAATTGCTTCCTCATTAAAACACTCAATTGAATTTATTATATCATCTTCTTCCGTAAGTGTTGACCTATCTTGAAAAACAACATCAATATCGATGGGCGTGTCTACAGTACCAACCGCCGCATTAACATTTTCAGTTGTGTTTGCTCTATATGTTACCGTCAAGGTTGTGTTAGCTGGAACTATTCCGAATTTATCTGTCTTTAGTAATTTAGAGGGGTCAAAAGAGTCATCTGTTATATGACTTCTTCCATGAGTATTTAAAACAACTTCTGCCGGATCAGCAATCACATCTTCTGTAAGGTTAGTACTAGAACCATAACCAAACTGAAGATAAGACAGCCCCTCCACAAAATCAACTGTGAACCTTCGTGGCGCTGCAATTGCCTTTAAGGTGAATCGTGCGCCAGCCCTCTCAGATGAATCAGTACTATAATTTGGTACCTGTGCATAGATAACATCTTGCGATAAAAATGGAACTTCTAAATATTCTCTGCCGTCGGAGTCTTCAACAGAAATAATCGTTGAGATATTAGACCCTGCAATCGCTACTCTAAGAAACCTTTGGTACTCACCAATCGTGAAAGTTTCTTGTCTTAGCTCCCCTGAGATAACTTTACCGTAAGACTTTATCGCATAATGGGTAGGCTGTCCAGTGGTATTATCAACTCTAGCAACCACTACCTCATTATTTGCATCTGCAAAATCTACATTTTCTATTAGGATAAAACTATTTCCATCGGTTGATCCAACCGTTGAATCTTTTCTCAATATTGGTGCTTGATCTATATCGGGTCCTTCACCTGAAGCATTAATTGGGATAACCGCATAGAATGCAACAACTCCGGTTGAAGACGGAGACCCATCTTCTCTAAACCCAAGTTGCCTTCCTACTCTTGCTATGTTTTTTGTTTCAATAGCAGAATCTAAAAAGCTCTCGTTTGCTTGATAATCTAAGTAAAATGAGAGAACATCACCAACATACGATACAGCATCGATCATCAAAGAGCCAAAAGAAGCTTCATTGAAGTCTTTATAGCTATCTGGATAATAACGTTTAGCATGGTCCACTAAAGATGCTTTGATCGATTCAAAATCTCTACTAGTATAGCTTATAGGTCTCTTAGCCATCTAAATCTCCCCTTTTTTA
>TARA_R110000824_G_scaffold33584_1_pt1 | contig 12332 bp, 23 predicted proteins | sample TARA_R110000824 | Tara Oceans TARA_R110000824 (sample SAMEA4397747) | marine metagenome | biome: Polar Biome; feature: [MES] marine water layer (ENVO:01000295) within the mesopelagic zone...; material: water (ENVO:00002006), including particulate matter (ENVO:01000060) such as...... | reverse complement strand
AATCACCCCGGCGATGAAACCAATATTGACTGAGCTCCATACACTTACTGAGTCCGCTCCTGCAGTAATACCCACCAACCCAGCTAAGATACCATTTAGAGCCATCGTTAAATCTGGTTTCCTAATGATAATCCAGCTGGTAATAATAGAAGATAAACCACCAGCACATGCCGCTAATGTGGTAGTTGTAAATACCAATCCTAATGGACCTGGGTTTGCAGATAGAACTGAACCACCATTAAACCCGAACCAGCCAAAGAATAGTAAGAAGACTCCGATCGAGGCTAATGGTAGATTATGACCGACAATAGGCTTGATATTACCATTTACATACTTACCAACTCTAGGACCCAAAACAATGACAGCTGCTAATGCTGCGAAACCTCCAAATGCATGAACTGCTGATGACCCAGCAAAGTCATAGAAGGCAGTATCTAATGTAGATAACCATCCACCTCCCCAGTGCCATGAGCCAGCTACAGGGTAAACTAACCCCACTAAGATAGTAGCATAAATTAGAAAACCTAACAGCTTGATGCGCTCAGCTACCGCTCCAGATACAATTGTGGCTGCAGTAGCTGCGAACATAGCTTGGAAAATAAAATCTCCAAATCCAGACATCGCTAAACTTAATCCACCATACCCAAATGTATCTCCTCCTTCCGCATTCAAGTCACCTATAGGACCTCCTAAACTAAACCATCCATTAAAGTCACCTGGATAGTGAGTATTGAACCCTAGAATAGCATATGTAAGAATACCAATACAGATAATAAATACATTCTTAAATAGAATGTTTACTGTATTCTTAGACCTACACAAGCCAGCTTCTAGAGTAGAAAAACCCAAGTGCATTAAGAACACTAAGGCTGCTGCCATACATGTCCACAACATACTAGTCGTGAAGAAGTCAAAAGCATATGCATGTTCTCCTTGTTCAGTAACTAGATGGTTATACTCTACCTGATATTCAGATAGATCCGTTTCTTGTCCAAATGCTACAAAACTAGAAGATAGTAGTAGCAGGATTATTAATGTATATCTCATACAAAATAATTGTAACTTACTACTACTAGAAGTCAATATCAATTAAGTAACAAGTTGAAAGCTTTATGCTTTATGTTATTGGTTTGACCACCAGCCAAGTTATTCATAAAACGTCGCTCCATTGACGTACGGACACTATCTCCTCTTTCTACAGCACTATGAATTCTTGTTGCACCTTCGTAGTGATCAAAGTATTCAGTTATAGCATTGAAAGCATCCCAGCGAGTCTGACCAATATTACCCTGACCATTCTTGAATAACGTAAACAAAGTATCCCTTTTGTTATCGAAGGAACGGCCTGCAGGAGCATATTTGTTAGGTTTCAAATCCGGTACGATATTAAGAGCGAATGATTTAAACTCATCATCACCCATATTAATAAGAGCGATCTTGTTAGCTGAGGCATTGAAGCTTTTATTAATATTCGCTGCATTTTCGAATTTCAATCTAGCTTCTGATACTCTTTCCTCCCAAGATGATGAATGTCTAATACTAAACCCTACTGATGCGCGCCTCACAGCAGCGAATTGGTTCGAACAAGAAATCCTACTAGTAAATGGTAGGATAGCATTTGATCCCATACCATCATGATGAATTAAGCCAATAATATAATTTCGAATCAGATCGTCTCCAGCTTTGGTTTTAATTATCATAGGATCTTTTAATTCAGCTTGAACCCATGCTTTACGACCACCTCGTATAACACCACCTGCGATAAATTTTGCATCGTTTTGTTGAACAATCTCAGCAAGTGGCTCGATAATATCTGAGTTCTGAATTGGGGTGTATCGTTCTTTGACAATACTCATAACATTATTATTATCAGATCGTCGGATTGCTCTATAACCAGCAAAGCTGGAATCGTTCGTGACTTCAGCTAGATCTGTAGATTCAACTTTGAAATCAAGATCTGGGTAGTTTGTAAATAGATCTTCTATGCTTGTAATATCATTATCATTGCTAGATTTTCTGTTTCCGATGACATTAATAGGTTCGATTCGTGTAACGCTCATACATATATATTATACTAAGTGTTAGGACTTATCAACTGATAAATTTTGGGAAAGGTATGCTATTCTTTTGGCTTAAGAGCCTCTGCTCTATCATCAAGATCTGGTCGTGTTGCTCTAAACTCAATCATACAGCAAATGTTAAATAGAGCCGCATCTAAATGTGGCTCACTATCATCACCAGTCCAATCAGCCATTAGATGTCTCATAGCTGAGTCATACAACACAGAGTTCTTCATCCCATGAGCCCAGTTAGATTCCCCATATGTCTCTGCGCCTTTAAGAAATCTATCCATAAGACCATACAAAGCTTTATGAGGGATTAAGCTCATTCTAGGTTTACCAGTCGCATTATCTCTTTGAGCGCCAGTTTCGAAAACCCGTGGCTTGCCTGTCGTCTTTAAATTATCATCAGACTGCTTCTTCATCCTAAGATTATAAACAATCCAGAAAATTAATCAACTATTACCATACTTAAAATTGATATTTAAATAATAACCCTACTACATCGGCTCTATTCCAATCTGAGCTCTTCTTAAACTCTGCAAAATAATATAGCTCAGGTTTAATTGGACCTATTTGAGCGCCTAAGCCTATCACGAATCGATTGCGATTATAATTAAAATCATTAAGATCAAAGAAGAACTCATCTGATATGTTCGGTGTTATTTTATACTTTGAAAAAGAAATTGGTAGGTAATATTTTATCCTATGTCTAAACCTATTGTCATTCTTTGTGTACAGGTTACCTAGCTCATGACCTGGAGTGAATTCATACCTATTGCGAAAAGCTATCCTACCCCATGTACCCTTTACTTTGACATGTGCTCCTATATGAAACCTACTATATGTTTTGAACTCTCCTTTTTTGTTCTCATAGATTAATCTATATCCTGTGAATGGAGTTATGTTCCAGCTCTCAGATATATCATAAGTTTTGGTTAAGTAAGTAAGATCTGTATGTTCGTAATAAAATTTATCTTGTTTTATTCTTTGATCTTGCTCAAGCACAACTTTCTGACCGTGCACCGATATTGTTAATAATAGCAATGCTATAATATTTTTCATATGTGCAAATATATATGCTCTGATTATGGCTTTTCGATGAACTTTCGATTAAGATTCGTCAAAGATTAATAAATATAGACATGGAAGTAGGTTATAATTATCTTGATACAAGATACACAGGGGCAACATTTTCTACTGAAACTTCAGCTCAGTCTGGTAGTACCCATGGAGAAGAAGACGAATAATCTTCCTCCAACTGAGATAAGATTTGGAGCACTTGCTCTTTATCTTGTTTAGATAGATGATTAGGTAAGAACTGATCAAGCTCGCCTAAAGTAGGAGAATCTAATACTTGTCTGATAGTACTAGCACTAACATTGAGATCACTATCAGTAAAAACAGAAGCTTCAATATCAACTCCTTCTGGAGCATACTTTTTAGCTCCTAGATATCTATTTGCATCCTCTCCTTTACCTGATACTCCTAGTAATATCTTTTGACCCGGGGTTGTATCTTCAGCCATAAAGTCATACACCCACTTAACAGGTTGAGATGTAGTAACCAATTCTACATTAGATAATCCTTTAGTGTAGATCTCTAATATCTCTCTTGCTTCGTTTGATGTCATTTTTTTACCACCAGGTGTACGTCTGATAGATTTTTCTGACTGTGGGTCACTAATAACAACAATAACTCTATCAGAGATATTCGAGAAGTGTTCAATCATCGCGTAATGTCCTTTGTGAGGCGGCTTAAATGAGCCTGGAACCATCGCAATAGTTTCCACGTTTGTTTGTTCATGAACAAACTCATTTATTACGTTAAAATAATGATTAACAAGCTTCTCGAATATCATTTAATTATTTATTATATTCCAGCTTTTTTTGCTCAAGTTCTGTTATTAATTTATTACATTACTACAAAGCCTGTTTAACAACATTCCAGGTTTAACTATATTGACTACGTAGACATTAATCTTGCTTGGGTATCGTATATCTATTGTTCCATAGATTTACTGAACCCTCTATTCCTTTTTTAGCACTATCAAACTCTTCAAACATCGGTCCGGATGTCCCGCATGTAGAGCATTTAACATGATAAAATCTATTAGAACCTAACATTCGTTCAGACCTTATTTCTGAACCAGAACAGAAAGGACATGGTTTTATTTTATATTTTGCCATAAAATTGTTGCACCTGACTAGATTTGAACCAGTGATCTCACCTTGGTAATTATCAACTGAGCTTCAGGTGCATTTGTTCTACTATTATATTAGCTTTCTTTAGTAATATAACTCCATTTAAATTATTATAATTATCTGTATATACTACTCTTAATATGCCAGATTGAATTATAAGTTTAGCGCAATTAGAGCAAGGAGCGCATGTCAAATACATTACAGCGCCTTCGCTGCTGTTAGTTGATCTTGCTAACTTCATAAGAGCATTACTCTCTGCATGAAGCACTTCTGGCTTTGTAACTAATACTGGGAGACCGTTTTTATATGTATTATCTTCACAATTATTATCAAATCCTGAAGGTGTACCATTGAAACCATCAGAGATAATTTGAGTACCCTTCACAATAATACAACCAACCTTCCTTCTAATAGCTTTGCTCATCTCTGCCCATGAAGCAGTGAGTTGTAAGTATTTTTGGTCTAAATCTTTTTGGCTAGCCATTAGTTAAGAATTCTATTAATTTTTTCTTCTATGACTTATTGATCACATATACCATGTTTAATTTCGATCATAATACTATTATAACGACTCTCCGAAATTATGCAAGCTCAGAAGGCTCATTAACAAGACTATTTCCTTGGTAGTTATTATAACATGTTAAAAGAAATTCATCTACATTTTCATTATGATAACCATATGCTATTAATACCCCTCGTAATTCTTCGACTATAGTCATAATATCCATATCATTATTTTTACTTTCAAATGTAATTTTTCTTGTATCCCTATCAAAGGATCCTTGTTCCTCTATATTTTCAATTGTTATTCTCATATTTTAAAATGGTGGGCCCAGAGGGACTTGAACCCCCGACCTAGCGATTATGAGTCGCGTGCTCTAACCAACTGAGCTATGGGCCCTGATTAATCTACACTATCTTCACCTGTAGATAGTCAATATTTTCAGGCCAGAAGTTTTCAAATCCAATTGTATTACCTGTCCACAAATTTTCAAAAGGTATTTTACCCCCACTATCTGCTCCGAATAACGTTAACAATAAACTGGCTTCTCCAGCTATTTTATTTCTTGTGTCTTCATATCCAGGTATAATTGTAATACTTTTACCATTTTCACTAATGCTTGTCCATGGACCTGAACAATTAATTAAAGTCCACCTTTTATATATTTTGTCAATACTCGCATCTGGATCAGGATTATGTTTTGTGGTTTTGATATCATTCTGCTGATATGTAGCAATGGCCATTTGTGCCCAGTCATCAGACATCCATTGAGCTATAATACCATACTCGTGTTTTAAAATTACATGTTGATTGAATTTCATAAAATATTTATTACTCAAACTTATTAGTTTTTTAATTATTAAACCGTCGATCTATTCCAAAGCTTTCTATTATTTTAATGTAGTTTATGTTTAAATGGTACCAGTGGTCGGACTCGAACCGACAAGCCCTAACGGGCGAGACATTTTAAGTGTCTTGTGTTTACCAATTTCACCACACTGGCTTAGCTCTTTTTTTAATTGTTAGTCTTCTCAAGGTTGGTTCCCTTGACATTAGCTTCCCTAAGATCAGCTTTCTCAAAATCAACCCACTCAAGATTAGCTCCCTCAAGATTAGCTCCCTCAAGATTAGCACCCAGTAGATTAGCTCCTCCAAGATTAGCTTCTCCAAGATTAGCTCCCTTAAGATTAGCTCCGTCAAGATTAGCTCCTCTAAGTACAGCCCCTACAAGATTAGCTTCCCTAAGATTAGCTCCCATAAGTACAGCTCTATCAAGATCAGCCTCCCTAAGGTCAGCCCAACGAAGATTAGCGTTCTCAAGATTGGCTCCCTCAAGATTAGCCCTCACAAGTTTAGCCGCGACAAGATCAGTCCACTTAAGGTCAGACTCCTCAAGATTGGCTCCCTCAAGGTCAGCTGAACCAAGGTCAGCCCACCTAAGATTAGCTGATTCGAGATCAGCCCATCGAAGATTAGCTTTCTCGAGATTAGCTCTTTTTCCACCTGGTGCTCCATTTAAATATTTCAAATGTAATTCAAGAATAGTTTTTAAATTTTCTTTATTCATAATATCCTTAACTGATACTCAATTATAGGAGTTTCTGGACGAAATATCAAGAAAAGACTTTTCTTTATTCATATTTCTTTACACCCTCAAGATTAGCACCCTTAAGATTAGCTCCCTTAAGTACAGTCCACCCAAGATTAGCTCCCCTAAGATTAACTCCCTTAAGTACAGCTCTATCAAGATTAGCATACCTAAGATCTGCCCAACGAAGATTGGCTCTCAAAAGATTAGCTCCTTCAAGGTCAGCGGCCTCAAGATTAGCTCCCTTAAGATTAGCGCCCTCGAGATTAGCGTTCTCAAGATTAGCCCTCACAAGATTAGCCGCGACGAGATCAGCCCACCTAAGGTCAGACTCCTCAAGATTAGCATACCTAAGGTTAGCCCAACGAAGATTGGCTCTCAAAAGATCAGCTCCTACAAGATAAGCGTTCTCAAGATTGGCTCCTACAAGATTAACTAACAAAAGATTAGCCTCCTTAAGATTAGCCTCCTTAAGATTAGCTCCATTAAGGTCAGCTCTATCAAGGTCAGCTCTATATAAATTAGCTCTATCAAGATTAACTCCTTCAAGATTAGCTCCTACAAGATTAGCTCCTACAAGATTAGCGTTCTCAAGATTGGCTCCTACAAGATTAGCATCCAAAAGATAAGCGTTCTCGAGATTCGCTCCTACAAGATAAGCGTTCTCAAGATTCGCTCTTTTTCCACCAGGCTCTTCACTTAAATATTTCAAATGTGATTCGAGAATATCTTTTAACTTTTCTTTAGTCATATTTTTTTACTCCCTCAAGATTGGCCCACTCAAGATTAACGTTCTGAAGATTGGCTCCTCCAAGATAAGCGTTCTTAAGATTGGCTTTCTCAAGATTAGCTCCTTCAAGATTAGCGTTCTCAAGATTAGCATACCTAAGGTCAGTTCCCTTAAGATTAGCTCCTACAAGATAAGCGGTCTCAAGATTAGCATACCTAAGGTCAGTTCGACGAAGATTGGCTCTCAAAAGATTAGCCCCGTCTAGGTCAGATCCCTTAAGATTAGCTCTCTTAAGATTAGCTCCCTTAAGATTGGCTCGATCAAGATCAGCCCACTTAAGATTAGCTCCTACAAGATAAGTGTTCTCAAGATTGGCTCCCTTAAGATTAGCTCCCTTAAGATTAGCTTCTTCAAGATTAGCTTCTTCAAGATTAGCTCCTTCAAGATTTGCTTTCTTGAGATAAGCTTTCTTAAGATAAGCCTTGAAGAAATTAGCTACCTTAAGATTAGCTCCTCCAAGATTAGCTTCCTCAAGATTGGCGTTCTCAAGATTAGCGTTCGCAAGATCAGCTTCCTTAAGATCAGCCCACTCAAGATTAGCTCCCTTAAGAACAGCCCACACAAGATTAGCCCCTTCAAGATTAGCATACCCAAGGTCAAACCAACGAAGATCTGCTCTCGAAAGATCAGCTTTTTTTCCGCCTGGCAATCCATTTAAATATTTCAAATGTAATTCTAGAATAGTTTTTAAATTTTCTTTAGTCATATTTTTTACAAAACTTCATACAGACATTTATAACACGGTAATCTTTTATATTTTGACTCTATAACTCCGAATCCGTCACATTGATCACAATCATATTTTCCTTCTGTGATGATTTTTTTCTTACAAACGTGAGAAACGTTCAATGCTGAAAATAATTCCCAGTTCTCATCGACCTTTAACCAATATACGTTCTCACCACAGAACGGGCAAGTTTTATTTTTCAAATTATTATTTTTCTATTAATACCAATCCTAGTAAAATTATTAACAAACTCCCTACTAATTTTACTGGAGTATCAACAAAATCTATAAAAGATCGGTTTAATATCCAAAATATAACCAATATAACAGAAATCTCTATTATGTTATTCTCTCTCATATCTATATATTAATGACATCCGCAATCATTGCCACAACAATCTTCATCTACAGAACCTGATAACGGATAAAAGCTGCAGAAGTCTGATTGCAATTTATCTAAGATATACTTATCGATAAATTCAGCTAGGCTTTCCCTAGTTACATCTTGTGATAGATTTACTCGCGGCTGCGAAACTGCAGTTTCTTGAGAGAAAATATCAATGGCCTCTTTAATTGTATCTTTCATTAAATTCATTATTAATAATATAATGTTTAATCTGATATAGTGCAAATACTATTCCCGATGTGGATTATTTATATCCTCCCACCAGAACATCAACCCACCCTGAGACTCTAAATCAAACGTTTCAACACAATAGTCAGGTTCAAAAATGCTATCACTCTGTTTATATAGACATCCAAATCGAATGCAATTACTATCTAAATATCTTAACAAATTATTCTTAAGTGTAGTAAAGTTACTATCGCTTAATACTGCAGAGTTTAAAAATAATAATTTTTTACCTGTAGATTCATATCTTAGTGCGAAATCATTTATAATTTCTATATACTCTTCATCAGTAAGTTCACTACCACCATCAGGATATGGCATTACTAAAAAATCACAGTTAAATGGTATATGCTTATTCAAGAAACTTAACTTATGTAAAAGTATCTGACTCATGATTGAGCTGTATTCTGGTGAGCAAATGACTATAGTAGGTACTTCTCCCTCTATAATCCATTTATCCTTTTTAAGTATGTCAAATAGGCTGTAGATATCATCTAATTCCTTTAAAGGAGATACAAAAAAGTATTGTTTCATATAAATATTTAAATGAATGATCAGCAAAAATGAATGATCTACAAAAATTAAAAGTTTTAACAGATATACTAGAAGTTCAAGAAAATGAATTTATTGATTATGTGATTAAAGCTGAATATGCTATACTTTTAGTATCTGCCGCAGGTAGAATTAAGTGGTGTAATGATTTTTTTACTGACCTATTTGGTTATAATTTAGAAGAGATTAATAATAAAGGCTTGAAGAGAATATTAGGGATAGATGTTTTAAATATAAAACAGAAAAGGTTATCCTTACAAGTCAATGATAATAATACTAGTTTTATAATTAAACAAAGCGAATTAACTAGAAAAGGTAAACTTATACATAAGAAAATAACCCTTATTCCGGATGAGTGAACTAGACCCAAATAAATTAGAAAATGGTTCATGGGGCGAGTGGAGAAGACTTGTACTTAATGAATTAAGCAGACTCAATAGCGATATAGAAGATATTAAGAATAGTCTATATAAACTCGAAATCAAGCATGCTACAGAGTCAACAAAATTAACTCTATATGCTACACTTGGTGGAGTAGGAATCGGTGCTATTATAACATTTGTAGTACGTTATTTAACTAGTTCTTGAATTAGTTGGGTTTACAAAGCTTCTCTCGTTTTGTCTAGTTTTTCATTTAAATAACTATTATTGCTCATACGCAATCATTGTAAGTGATTTTCTATCAAATTCAACATCTTTAGTCAATCCAATTAATTCTGATTCAATTATAATATCTCTATCTAATTCCGAGTCAGACATGTCTTCAATAATTTCTAAAAGCTCTTTATAAAACATATTACACTATCTATTATATACAATAATTTATGGTTGAATTCAAGTTCATGAACATTATAAATCCTTTTTCTGTAAAAGATTTTTATCTATATATTTATTTTTTCTGATTATTAAAGCTCCTAGTAAAATAATAATTAGAGATTGAGATATTATTATATAAAAAAATCTTATTGCTAATGGATCCATATTGTAAAAAATCTCTCCGGTTATCTTGTTTTTTTTTCTGAAGAAACATCTTCACTGTCCGTTGATACATCTATAGGTGTTTCAGAATTTTTATGTTGACCTATTTTCGTAGGATTTATTACTCTTATACCAGACGAACAAGAGCAAAACATAAAACATATAAGAGTATAACAAGCAAATTTCATATTTAAATATTAAACAATATCCCAGAGAATGCAAGAGGGTGTTTATTAAATATTTTTGTATGATAAAAGCTGAGCTTTCTTTTGATGTTAGTTTGAGTATTGACCTTCATAACTGTTTATTTATTTCTACCCTTCATAACTTAGCGCTCTCTACGAATTGTGGTGAGATCAAAGGTGATATAACCAAAGAGGGTAAAACGAGCGTCTACACTGTTTCTCAAAGTGAAATTGATGTGAATTTAAGAGGTGTTGGTGTGGGTTATAAATTCTACGTTGAAACTATTAAGAAATGTTTTAGTTATGGTTGTATAGAGTTTAGATCATCTACATCCTTAAATGAGATGAGTGTTGGGCTTTGGGAGAGTATAGTTAAAAATAACTACAACGCTTCATTTTTACAAAGAAAAAAAGATCCGTACTATATAGTACAGATCCATGATAAGTATATTATATAAAAGACCCCGATTGGGATATAATTAGCTAGGAATTGCTTCAGCTATAGCTCTCCTACATTGTTCGAACTGTACATGTTCATTATATGTAAAAGGCACTCGCCTCACTGCTGTAGATAAAAACTGTAATGCTTGATCGGGTTGCAAATCATCCAAGTTGATTTCAGTTCCTGTTTGTTCTTTACTTTCTTCTTCCATATTATTTTCCTCCTTTGCGGGCTTGTGCTCTATTTTTACCTTTAGATTGAGTATCTGATGTAGCTACTAATTCAGCTACTGGTTCTTCAATTGGATCTTCGAACGTCACCGAAGCTCCATCACTCTGAATATTACCACCTTCATCCTTATTTTGAATAGACTGGGTAAGAATATCAACGCAACGTTCAAGAACAACATGTTCGTTATAGGGTAACTTCGCGGTTTTAACCACTTGACTTAATATATTAATCGCTTGTATAGGGTCCATACATAGATATTAATATATTATGTATTACATTGCAACTACATATCTAATCTGGCTTCTAATTTTTCTATCTTAACTATAGCTGTTTTGAGAGCAGACCATAAGGTGGGTACTAATTGAGAATAATCAACATGTTGATATTTAGGTGTTCCATCTTCATTGATAGCATCCTTTTCTCCATACGCGCCATAGAATACTCCAGCTTCTTGTAATTCATGAGCCATCATTCCGGTTTGGGAAGTTTGACTCTCATCATCTATAAGTACATACTTGTAAGCTTCTACCGCTCTTACAGTATCATAACCAACATTATACGATTGTATACAAGTTTTTGCTCTATAATCAGATGTTGTATTACACACTATACTCTCCGCAACCAGGGCAGTAACGTGACCATATGCATCTAACGTTATAGACTTAATAGCTTCTTGTGATCCTGAACCAGTGACTCCAGCACCAGCGCCACCACATGCATGATTTACACTATTACTATCACTAGCATTAATAGTAATACAGTTACCGGCATTAATAGTAGTACAATAACCAGCTGCCGAATGGGCCCCCCAGCTATGCGCCGTCGTTCCTAGAGCTATTGCGGCCACACATGTCGGATGCAGGCAGAGCCCGGTTGTTGTTTGATAGAGTCCAGTGCCCGCTGTGACACTAAAAACTGTATCTGTTAAACCAATACCATATTCTGCAGAGTATGTTGGTCCTGCAGCCCCTGTTGCTCCTTGGGGTCCTGTTGCTCCTTGCAGTCCAGTTGCTCCTGTTGCTCCTTGTGGTCCTGTTGCTCCTGTATCTCCTTGTGATCCTGTTGCTCCTTGTGGGCCTGTTGCTCCTGTTGCTCCTGTTGCTCCTTGTGGTCCTGTTGCTCCCGAAGGGGCTGTGAAATCAGCGTCAATAGTACCACCATCTTTCTGTGTAAGAGTGATAGTCTTCGTTGTGGTCCCTGTTACACATATACTTGTTATATGATTATTATAAGCATCATCTAAATTAGACTTAAGAGCAGTGGTAAAGTTATTTTGAGTGAGCCCACCATCTCCTACTGAATATGTTGTATCATCATCAGTCCAAGGGACGTTAACAACTGCTTGTCCAGCAGAATTTAGCTGGATTCCGTAAGTCCTGCTCGTTGTACTAGATACTGAATTAGCGGCACAAGCTTGATCAGTGTTGCTAAACAATTCGATAC
>TARA_R110000824_G_scaffold73220_4_pt1 | contig 12335 bp, 8 predicted proteins | sample TARA_R110000824 | Tara Oceans TARA_R110000824 (sample SAMEA4397747) | marine metagenome | biome: Polar Biome; feature: [MES] marine water layer (ENVO:01000295) within the mesopelagic zone...; material: water (ENVO:00002006), including particulate matter (ENVO:01000060) such as...... | reverse complement strand
TATTTTCTTTTATCTTATAAACTCCAAACCCATGATTATTTATATTTTCACCAAAATTTTGTTGTATAAGTGACCCCACCATATACGCTTTCTTGCCATCAGGTATGTCAAGTATTTGTCTCTTATGTATGTCTCCTGCTAATACAATATCACAACCCTTAAATTCATTAGTATCGTAACCATCTTCAAAAGCAAACCCCATATCAGTAGAAGACCCTTGTATGGGTCCATGAAATAATCCTATATAATGTGAATCATCTTTATTGGTGAAGTCTGGTCTTTTATTATGTTCCATTAAGGAATATATGCACCAAGTCACATTCTCATCCTTTAGTGTACCTCTGTCTTTTAGATAGACAATATTATCATTATTCATTGCAGACAATACTGGGCTTATAGCGTCTAATCTATCTAAATTATTTTCTAGAAAATCATGATTACCTATCAATACTAATGTTTTAGTTATCTTACTACATTCGGTAAGTACCCATCTCACCATTTCTATTAATTCTGGTGTCATTTGATTTTTTGAGTGTACTAGGTCACCAGTAAAAACTATTCTATCTGGTTCTATTTCCTTCCATAATTTAAAACATGACTCCAGTATAGCCCTATAATGGGTGTGGTCCTTATATAATTTTAAATGCAAATCTGAAAAATGTACTATCGTATTAATCATCTTTTTTAACTTCTTTTATCATCAATTCTATTTCTTCTCTATAATCTCTACATTTAATAGGTTCGTAATTTTCATTCTTTTCATTAAACCATACAATATAAGAATCTCCTAGTTCTAGAGATGTATTTTTTTCAATTATAAATCTATATAAAGATAATTGTAAAGAATATGTGTTAAACTCACAAACATCTAAGTGTGAAATAGGTTCCTTAAATTTTTGCCATCTATTATTTCTTTTTATTTCTTTATTAGTTTTCCAATCCCATATTTGTAACTCGTTGGTTTTATTATTCCAGAATAGTTGGTCGACCATGCCACAAATTCCTAATTCCTCATCACCCACTATAAGTTCAGACTTTATGGGTATTAACTTACCGTATGACTCTTGATAAAACTTATTAAATAAAGTAACTAACTTATTAAAAGCTTCCTCTACATCATTATTGCCTAATATCCCTATTACTTTATCTTTTGGGTATGGAAAAATTTTATTATTTAAGTAATTTTCTGCATAGTCGTGAAATAAGGTACCTTTTTCACATGCATAGTCAGCCTTATATTTCCATTCTTTAAGAATCTCTTCTTTAGTTATTTTTCTCTCTTTTGCTTTTCTATCTGCCCAATAATCACTATCAAATTCTTGTTTAAATCTACCAATTAGTCTAGTAGCAGATAACATACCAACTCCATCAATGTAATACTCATGTGGTTTGTCATAATATTTTATGTTGTTAAAAACACTTAATTCTACACTTATATCCATATTAATTTTTTTCTAATGATACAATATCATATTTATTTATGTTGCCCTCTAAATCTGCGACATCTTTGTCTTTAGGCATCTTAACTATTTTTATTCTACCTCTTAATTTACCACCATTTAACTTATCGTATAATTTTACACTGTCTGTCCACGCGTCCCCATCTAAACATATAATAACATCAGCTATAGATTCCTCATATAATGTTTGCCATAACTTATCAGAAATTACTTTACCTAAAATAGGTATTGCGTTATCTAAAAAAAACATATCAAACACACCTTCAACTAAGTATATATCTTTTTTCCAATCTATATTAGGTTCATTAAATATAATACTATCTTTTTGTACCTCTGGGTTTTTATATTTTAATTTAGTGTTAACAAAACTTCTAGCAACAAAATAATTCATTTTACCATTACTGTCGTAAGAAGGTACTATTATTCTTAATTTATGTTCACCTGTGGCACAATAGCCAATACGATACTTTTTAATCAATTTATCACTTATATTTCTTTTACGTAAATAATTAAGAGCTTGTTTAACAATTAGGTCGTTGGTGTTTGCGTCATTTAAATAGATAAAATATTCTGGTAATTTTAATTTTTTATTGACATTATATTTTAATTGTGGTGGTTCTTCTGGGTACGATAATTCAAATAATTGTTTTTGATTTTTGTCCCCATGCTTTCTTATTAATTTCCAAATTCCTCCTTTAGTGTTGTTAGTCTCAGAACAAGCCCAACATTTATATACACCTTGGTAATAATTTACTTCTAGATTTCCTTTGCCGTCTCCATCATCTAATCCTTTAATGTCATACGAACATACTGGGCAATCAAAAGATATCTGCCCTTTACTGGGGTAGTGATTCTTATGTTCTCCAAATATGGATTCTAATACTTCTATGGTAAGGTCGAAATCGTTCACGAATTAAATATAAAAGAAATTATCGGTTTTGTAAACTACCCCCAGATACCTTCTTTTTTCATAAATCCTTTTACACAAGTATAAGCGTCCGCCATATCATAACACTCCTTTTTAAGAGTGTCGTTCCTCGTATAAAGCCAGTTAATTTGTGGTTCTTGTGGTTGTACTTGGTCCCAAACAATTTGTTTTTTATCACATCCTTTAGGATGTCCTCCAAATAATACTTTTTTACCTTTCTTATTTTCAGAATATAATTGTGGGTGTGCAAATTTTCGAGAATCGTAAGTGGATATAAAATGTGGTACTATGCCTAATACGTCATGTACTGTTTTAACAATCATAGAGTTATATCTCAAAAGTGTACCGACAGTATAAACATTATTAGAAGTTAATAATGGTTCTTCTACTATCACTTTTAATATGCCAAAATTTTCTACCTCTTTTAGTTTTTCACCAAAAGCATCAGCTTTCATTATTAATAATTCTATTTTATCCGTCGGTTGAGGCTTGATTCGTGGAGAGAAGTGTGTTAATTCTAATAGTTCTTCGCTTTGCCAGTCAAATAAGGCCCATCCTATTGTTTTTGTTGATATGTCTAATCCTAATATCTTAGGTGTGTTAAAATCCATTAAAATCTAAACTTTAGATTGAAGAATGCTGGGTTGTTATAGTATTTTTCAATCGGTTTATTTGGTTTTGCTATGGCAACCATATGCCCTAATGAATCATACAACCCAACTTCAGTAATGTAAACAGGTTTACTTACACTTTGTAAGTCATAATTACCTCCTGCTGTTACTGTGGGATTTAAATCTGCGGCACTAGGGTTAGAGGTTATATAAAATTCTCCTGGGTCTGCTTGACATAATACATCTAATACCCATTGTTTTTCAAAACTATAAAAAATTAAATCACTACCAGTTGACCAATATACCTGAGTGGCTCCACTCATAAGACTGGTACCAAAAGTTCCTCCAGTTAAAGTAGTTGCTCCGGACCATGCTATCATATCTTTAACTACATTATGTGTTACTACAATAAATCCTTTATCTAAATAACAAATACCAATAGGTTTATCCATTCCAGACCCAGTATCAGTTGCTGATGCAACTTTTTTAAGGTTATCAAATGAAAAATCAGTAGTTCCATCTGGGTACCCTTTTGGTGGGGAAGAGGTGGTAAATCCATCAGACCAAGAACCACCCGCTACAGGTGCATCTATTTGGTCTGAGAATAAGAAAGAAACATTCGTACTTGGTGTCCCTACATCTGGGGTTAGTCCTTGACTTAATGCCGATGTATGGCCAAACACCTCCGCTTCCGGACTAGGGTCACTTGAAGCGTTATAGGTTTGGTAATAAGAACTGTAACATGTTAATGTTGTTGTTGCACTTACAATTGGTAATTCTAATTTTATGGTTCTACCGTCAATTAGTTCTCCATATGTGTTTTTAGGTATTTCTATAATTACAACTTCATTTGCATCATCTATATTTTGTATTGCATTATTAGCCCAGTCTATGTCCCATCCCGTTACTTGGAAATTAGCGGTTGGTAGAGAAAATGAGGAATATAAGTTAGAAAAAGCTCTGCCGTTATTAGGGTCTCTTTGAGCTACTGTCATTTTTAAACTAGACCCACTGATTTGATTGTACCCATTAAAGTTTGGGTTTAATGTGCCAAAAGGTATTAGTTCTGAATACACGTTTTTTGATGTTACTGATTTAAATTCCATTTTATTTTATTTTATATATTTTTTTATTAGTATCTACCCCCGCCTAGTTGAGAACTTATTCTCGCACTAGTTACTGTTGTAGTAGCGGCAGGAGACAATACTGTTCTTGCTCCACCTGCACTAGTTAGGGACTTACCGTCTGGACTTACTTTTAAATAAGCTACACCAGGAAAAAAGAATCTTCTATTTACTCTGGCATCGGTAATTTGTCCATTATTGTCTCGTTGATAATTTATTGCGTCAGGACTATAACATAACATTATTTTTCCACCTGTAGAAGTATCATACGTCGGATTTTTAACCGATATAAATTTAGAAAAACCAACATTAGTTTTTACTTCACCAGGTGTGTTGTCATCAATGGCTGGTGCTTTTGCTGTATTACTTGTAGAAATATCATTAAATATTATACCTTTTTGGTATTTTATTTTACCGTTGGGTACCGTACTGAAGAAATTGTCAGGGAAATTTGCCCTCATATCTATTAAAGCTTGTGATGTTTGATTTGCCATAGTTTTATTAATTTAATGTAGTTTTTCTAAAGATAGTAGAGCCACTAGGGGTAGTACTATCTACTGGATTTATTGTGTAAGCTCCTCCCATCATTGTGTAGTCTCCACCAAAAAATCTAGGAGTTACTCGGTCATCAGCGTACATTCTGTATCGTGCTGGTGTGGTTGGGGTTGCGGGGTCATATTTAACATTTTCTAGTAAAGCTGGAACACTAAATATAAAATTAACTGTTAATGTAGCTGATTTACAAGAAGGGTCTCCTGTGTTATCCACTAAAAAGGATAAAGGCACTTGATATATGGTATCGGTTAATGACGTACCACTTTTAGTTATAAATTTTCCAACTGTATTATCTTGTTGTAAAGCACTAAAGAAATCTACAGTATCACTAATTAATCTTGTTACCATAGTATAAGGTTCATAATTGCTATTCGGTTGTACTTTTTCAAACCCTTTATCATATCCTTTAGAGTTACTCGTTACTTGGTATTCCGCTGTACCAGCTCCAAAAGCTAAAAATGTTTCTAGAGCAAAACTAGATTCCGTTATGGTAGACCCAACTCTATTAGAATTAGGGTTAGCTCTAAAATTATCAGCCTTAGTCAATGTTTTTAACTGATTAGTTTGTAAAATATAATAAGCATTACTACTAATATTATTATCTAAATTAATTTTTGCGGTAGGTATAACTGAATTTAAATTACTACTGTCTAATTGTTTTCCAAATGCTGGGTTCTCTACTAGGTATTGAGAATATAGACCACCAAAATCATTATTAAACCCATAACTTGGATAATAGTCTGCACTAGGGTCTATAACATTTGATACGTTATATCCGTACTCATATCTTCCAAAACCAAACCCAAAATTAGATGCTCCCATGTATGCTCTTCCTGTTGAGTCCGTGTAGGTGTTGTTGATGAAAGTAAATGGTGAGGCTACTTGTCTCTTTTTACGAATACCTCTTTCTGCCCCAGTTTTAGAAACTACTGGTTCGTTCTTGGAGTCTATCCATGCAGCTCCCGATAACTTTTCAAACATACTTCTATCTTTTTCAGCTACAAATCTTAAGGAAATGTTAGCTGGCATATACCTTCCACCATCTTTTACCATAACCTGGTCAACTATATTTGTTATTAAACTTCTACCTTGTTGTTCTAAATCTGCATATAGTCCTGGCATATTTTGAGAATATGGTTGATTTGAGTTATTACTTATTGTAGTAAAATAGTTAGTTTGTGATGCGGCAGAAAAATTACCAAATCTATGGTTACCTGCTTGAGCCTGTGCCATTCCTACCATTAAACCAAGATAATCATGTACGTACACATTTACAGCGGCACGACTACTCCAATCATAGTCTCCACTTATGTTTCTAATTCCTATGACTGTAGTTTTATCGTTAGTCAATGCATTTATAGAACTAGTATCCTCTAGATAAATTATTTTATCTTTCTGTTCATATCCATCATTAACTTCAAAAATACAATTAAGATGGGACCCTGTAACATCTGGCACATAACCGGATGGTAATCTTATAGAATTTCTATAATCTGCATCGGGGTCCCCCAATGCGAATTTTATGATTGCGTCTGCTAAACTACCCTCTAATAGATATTTTCTTCCATATGAAGTCATATGTAAATTTAAAGCCGTTGTTGTAGCACTACTTATATATCCCATTTTACTTTCTTTTTATATTATATAATTATTTTAAATTCCAATTCCTGAATGTAAACTATAATTAATTATTATGTTAGCATTTTTAATTGCCAACCAAAGGTATTATCCCCTGTAATTCTTATTCTCTTTGTAATCATCATAACTTGATTATTTCTATGTACACCTAATGTAATACAATACTCTTCTTTATTATGTTTCCAATAAGACGGGTCTCCATTCCTATAAGAATTTAAAAATACAAAAGGATACGCTCCTCTTGCTGTGTATCTTTGATTTAACGCTGCCCATTCTAAGGATGTACATGGTTGTGTAGTTGCGTTGCCTTTTTGGTCATAGGAAATTATACCATTGTCAATTTTCCAATAAAATACCCCCTCATTTTCTTGTATAAGTCGCCCATTAACCGTGGATGTACTTGCAAATTCTACATCATAGTCTATTTTTTGTTCATCATCCACCATATATGCAAACTGATGTAATGTTACATTAAAGTTAATATTCTGTTGAGTGTTGAGGTTTTCTCGTAATGAGGCATTACTAACTGGTGCACTCATGTTAGAGGTGGTTCTGTAACCTCCGTTGGGTGATAGTCCTTCACCAATGCCACCTCCACCTGTGGGTGTTCCTCCACCTGTTGGGGTTCCTCCGTTACCGTACCCACCATTAGTATTACTTGTTGCAGGGCCACAAATACTCTCTCCTGGACCTTCTGGGTCTGGACAACAACTTGGGCTGTAAGTACCGTCACCACACGGACATCCACTTGGGCCTAAACAACATATCGGGTCAAATCCTCCACCAGGACACGGGCAACCATCATCATCAATTATAACTGGTGGTCCGGTATTACTCCTAAATACAGCTGGTAAACATTGACACTCCGTACATCCGGTTGTTATCGTAATAGTTTTAAAAGCTCCACCTTTTATAAACTCAGTCAAGTCGTTATCGAATGTTCCTCCAGAAAATATATCACCAGAATTACAACATAAACTACAACTAGAACAACCAACAGCGGAACCGTCAGTAACTGTACAACCCACTGCAAGATTAACACCCCAATTATAGTTCCCTAAACCAGGTGCTCCTATACTTTCAGGTTGAGGGCCATCGGTAACATGGAAGGGTGGGATGAATGAACCAGGGTATAGAGATTGTGAACCATACCAAGCAGGTGCACTAATTGGTGAAAAAGGAAGTGTAGGTCTACCATATATAATTGGGTTTATGTTACTATATGGATTAGATTTAGTAATTGCTGAGAATGTACCTCCATTGGTCTGTACCGTTGGGTTATCTATTAAGTCTCCCACTGCCACAGTTGTCCCTACCACAGCCCCGTACGCGTGTAAAGCAAAATCAGCTCTAGCATTACTAATATTTTTAACTACAGGATATAAAAATCCAATAAAACTATTATAAAAAGAAAGGGTTCTCATAAATAAATCTTGGGAGTACTTGTAATCCATTGTTGGTTGTGGGAGCCCTCCAGCTGACCAGTCATTTTGATGCACTCCTGAAACTATCTCACACCCACCTCCTGCAGCACCTGTGTATAAATCTAATGCAGAACCATCACAACCGTATGGTCCATGATAACCTGCATTTCCGCTACAGCCAGGACCATTCATAGGGTCTGGACATGTGCCTGGGTTAGTTACATATACACCTTTTGCATGGTACCCTCTACGTTTTTGTCTATCGAGTGCCATACCGGACGGTGAAAATTGTTCAAAGTTATTGTTTAAGGTATAGTCCCCAAATCCATTACCGTTATAAACATTTTTGTAATCCAAAGGAAATACACCTCCCCAAGATGGAGAAGTATTACAAGTCATTGAGCTAACTTCATCAACTATACTAACAACCATTACATTTTTATCACCTCCTTTATATTTTTTACAAGGACCAGACAAATACCATATACGAACACCACAGTTTCCAGTTACTGATGTAACTGTTCCATCCGGTTCTGCAAAAGTTTCCATAAGACCTAGAGACCCTTGAATACTATAGGTGTGTCCTGTTTCATATGGTACAAAATTATCAAATGGATTACACTCCATGCAACCAAATTGACTTCCGGTATTTTCTAATGAATCATCATCTTTGCTAAATGATTCACTTTCCGTTCTAGTTCCTCCTGTTACCACATCCGCTGTAGGTCCTCCAGTTCCTCCACTAAGTTGGTAGTTGAATGGTCCTGAATTTTCTCTCGTATTACAACAATTAAGTTTACATCCACTACCAACATCACTCTCCCAAATTAGAGGCCCTACATTATCAGGTAGAATATACTGTTCGTGATTAGTCAAACCTGTAATCACATTATATCTTACAGTCTCGTCTACATATATGTTGAAGTCAGAAAGTAAATTTGTGTGGTAGTCCCACCATCCATATTTATCTATGTAAGGTTGAGTGGTCCAAGTCTCCATTCCTGTACCCCAAGAGCCGTTTTTCATTTTATATACTGTAGTAGTACTATTAGCAGAGTATAGGATATTTGGCAGAGTCTCTGTGTGCCAAACTTCGGTTTCACATGGGATTGGGTGGTTAACACCATATGGAAGTTGATGTATTATTCCGGTGTTGAAGTGGCAGTTACTACTATTTTGGGTACATCCTGTTGCAAAAAACTCCGCTCTTTGACCTTGTCCAAAACTTCCTGTTCCACCAAATGCTCCTGGAGGTAACTCTTGGAAACCTTCCCAATTTCCTGTGCCTTGTGAGTTGTTTACATGTAAATATAATCCAGTTACTCCAGCTGAAGCATATGTCCCTGTTCCGTCGTATAGTGCTCCATTTGGGTCCATGGGTTGTGTTCTTGGGGCAAGAGCCATGCCGCTAAGGCTGTTTCCAATTCCATTATAATCCACTACATCTAATTCTCCATGCCAGGGATAATAAGCCGTATTAAGCCACCTTTCTCCAAACACGGGAATATGAAATAATTTACCAGTGTATGCACCATTAGGGTTATCAGTTGTAACTGTTGAGGCTGTAACACCACTAAACCAATGACTTAGTCCTACTTTAGCCGCTTGTGCATCTTGTAAATAAACTGATGTAGCGTCGTAGAAGGCATAAATGTTAGTACAATTTGTTAATCCTGTAGTTTCTCCGGTAGTCGGAAAACAATTAACACTTTTTCTTCCTCTGGAACCTCTTACATCAGGCATATCATACCAACAGTCACCAGATAATGGAGTACAGTTTGTACCGTCACATGAACGACATGGATTATTTATAGATATCCCATCAAACCATGCGGGACCTCCACTATTATTAGTTCCACCTTCAGTACTTCCATAAGGGTTTGGGTACCATCCTCCTGGGCCCGGTGGTTGTGGGGAAGTTCCGTCTACCCATACTTGACTGGTTCTTCTATAATCATAGTCTGGGTCATCCAAAGAAAACTGCACCACAAGGTCTGCGAAACCTAATCCATTTTCTCTCATCATTAGTTCCTTTCCTTTATCCGTAAGAAAAAGTTCTAGTGTATTAAGTTTTTGTAAATCTAAATACCCCATTTTAAATTATTAATAATCTATTTTAATAACAAATTGTTGAGCACCAGTTCTCTTTTGTGGACTTTTTAATTTTGCAATTGCCATTAAATCTTTTGACTGGTCGTATAACCCTATTTCTGTTATTCTTACTTTATCAGTGACTGACCATGTTGGGTTGGTAGATGTAGTAAATTGATTACTACTCACCCCTATATTGTAACGCATTTCATAAATGGTTGCCATAATATCACTTTCTAAGTTACCATAGAAGAAGTATTCATCTCCAAATTGTAAAACTGCTGGTTCTTGATTATTATTTAAAGGAACATTTATATAATCATGAAGAGTATAGGTGGTTGCCCCAGTATACACATCATAATTTAGATAAAAACTACAATTACTATTAATTAGTCCTCCTGCTGTTATAGGTGCACCACTTGTATGATTACTTATCTGACTAGTTATATCATTTATAACCCAACTACCCGGTGTTGGTGCTACCCCATAACTAGTTTTCTGCATAACAACTTTTAATTTGTCTACTTGTACACCTGTGCCAGAATAAGTACAAGTTTCATTATCATATGGACGTATATATGGAAATTCTGGACCAAACGCAACAGTAACATCTCTTGCTCCCGATGAAGTATCTCCAATAATAGTGTTATAGTAATTACAATGCATTCCTGATGTGTATCCAGAAGTACTTTCTAACATATAAGTAAAATGTAAAACTTCTGCGTCAGGTAGTCCGTTAAATAAACCATTTTCCATAATTGAGCCTGCACAGTTTGTACCGGCAGGAATCAATTCTAGTTTAGGCATTGGTAGGGTCCAGTTTCTATTTGATTTATAGGATAGAGACGCGACTAATTCTTGGTCATCTATAGTTATAATCTGTAAATCAGGCCATACTTTTCCTACTCTATTAGGTAAAGAAGTTTCACCACTAGTGCTTGCTAAATTATCGTCCCATAAATTATAATACCTAATCCCTGGTTCATTCATGTCTAAATTTGGAATGGACGCAACAAATTGACATTGTGAAATACTGTCTGTAAATCCTGGAGGACTTACGTAGAATGTTTGTCCTATTGTGCATTCATCACCTCTTCCAGTTCCATCCCCACTACCTTCAGTCCCTCCTTTCTTTTTATGCCACATTAACGTTGGCATGTGTATCTTAAAGTTTCTCATTTCTCCTATTCCATTTAATAAGGTATAATTTGATTCTAAAGCAAATTTTTCACCATAGAAATTAGAAATGGTTTGGTTGGTGTAGTGCATTATAGCTATACATCGTTGTTCGGAAGGTAAAATAGTTCTAATTTTACCAAATGAATCTCTTATATATGTTCCCGATAATTCAGGTTCATAACCAAGAGTATTATTTGCACCATAATAATCTGCTTGAGTATTACTATCCGTTTGGCCATTGTCACTATTATAACCTAAATATTCTTTAGTGCTACAATAACCGGAAGACCCATAACCATTAACATCTTGGTATGTTGTACTATTTACACCAGCAACTGTTCCTGAATTTATTGTGTTACCATCCCATTGGGTCCAGTTGACATTCATATTCCATACATTAACATCTTTAACAGAAACATCACAATTATTGTCAAATGATAGAGAACCTGGAGACCAGTATGGTATTGGGGTATCCGCACCATAGAAATTTAACATTCCCCCTGCTGGATAAACTACAACATGTGCACAACCAGTATTACCACTAATAGCGTCACTAAACATAGAGTTATTATTGTACCAATTAAAGTTTGGTAGGTCTCTATCTACAGTTATATTAACTGCTGTAGCCGTACTTCCAGATGTCACTCCAGAAACTACATTGTAGAAAAGATAGGGAGCTGGGTACGCTAAAGGCACATCTAAGCTGCCACTATCACATCCAGGATTTAAGAAATTACCAACAAATGGGTTTTGGTATTGTACCATTATTAAATCTCCAACTTGTGGGTTATAATTTATTGTATTACAAGCACCACTATATAATATCATTTGTGAACCTCCAGTCATCCCGGTTAACGGGAAACACCAATTACTGGAATGCATATAAGAACCATTAGTGATTGCAGAAAAACCTACTGTAGTGTTTCCACTAAAAAATCCTCTACTTCTCGCTCTATTATAAACCGCATTTTCTGTGTGGGCAGGAGTTAACAGACCATAGGTTGCTCCAGTACTAGTTTCAAGAATTGGTACTGGGTACTTTACATTCATTTTATTAAGTTCACACGAAGAATTAGAAATATTTTGTGCGTTCCATTTTGGTGCTGTTACAAATATACCTGGTGTTTGATTCAACACATCAGTATAACAATCATAACACATTTCACTATCCCCTAATTGAAAGAGTGAAACGGTTAATTGTCCTTGTGACAATTTTTTCCTGCCGGCATCAGTTAATCTAACACTTATTAGTCCTGAACTTCCTTGTTTTAATATATACCCTGTTCCCATTTTAGTTTTATTTTAGTTTTATTTTATAAATATTA
>TARA_R110000824_G_scaffold144235_2_pt1 | contig 12337 bp, 21 predicted proteins | sample TARA_R110000824 | Tara Oceans TARA_R110000824 (sample SAMEA4397747) | marine metagenome | biome: Polar Biome; feature: [MES] marine water layer (ENVO:01000295) within the mesopelagic zone...; material: water (ENVO:00002006), including particulate matter (ENVO:01000060) such... | reverse complement strand
GGTGCTGATGACTTTAGAATGACTGCTAATAGTTTTAATATTTTATCAGGTTCATCATTGGTAATTGATTCTGGAGCAACCATTACCAATAGTGGAACAGCCACAGGATTTGGAATTACTAGACCTAATTCTAAAGCCATTTTATTAAACGGAGATATGCAAGTCGCACAAAGAAGTACATCAACTACTGGATTAGGAGATGGTGATGAAGGCTATGTTACCGTAGACCGTGTAAGACATACGATTGGAGCAACGAGTGCGGGTAGATTTACATCAGCCCAAACAGCAGTTACAGACTTAGCTGGGTTTTCTAATTGTTTACATTTAGACTGCACCACAGCAGATGCCAGTATAGCAGCAGGAGAACTCTTTACTTTAGATTGGAGAATTGAAGGACAAGATTTACAAATGGCTAAGAAAGGACATTCTGGTGCTGAAGCCATTACCATTTCATTTTATATGAAAGCTCAAGATGCAAAAGTTTATGTAATAGAATTGTCAGATATTGATAACACTAGACATATAGCTCAAACCTTTACTTCTGCAACCTCATGGACACAACATGTATTATCTTTTGCAGGTGATACTACTGGAAAATTTGACAATAACAATGCAGAAAGTTTGCGTGTCAGAATGTGGTTACATGCTGGAGCAACTTATACAGGTGGAACTTTAGCGAGTTCATGGGCGGCTACTAATAATGCTAACTCCGCAGCAGGGATTGGTTCATTCTTTGATAACACTAACAATGATATTAAATTAACAGGGATGCAATTAGAGATTGGTTCGTATACCACAGCTACCATTCCATCATTTCAATATGCTAGTTATGCAGATAACCTTGAAAGATGTTACCGATATTTTAAACGACATAGCCATTCAGTTAATTATGCTCCAGTAATGGTAGGTTATGCTTCTGGCACAGGCAGTTCTAGGTGTATGCAACAATTTTTTGTACCAATGCGTGTAGCTCCAACGATGACATCAAATGGTGATTTCGTTAGGTCGCATGGAACAGCAACGGCAATGACTGTTGCGTCTGTAACTTCAACAGCTGATTCCATCTCGGTAGACTTTTCTGCTACTGGAGTATTTACTGACCAGCAAGGAGTAGTAATAACCTTTAAAGCAGACTCAACCGCATTTATACAATATGATGCAGAATTATAGGAGATTATGATGAGACCCGTAAATACAGCACAAAAATTAACCAATGGCATTGATGCTTCTGCTGACCCCATTATGTTAAAAGTAGTATTTGTAGGAGATAGTAACGAATATTATGTTCCTATTGAAGCAAGTAATACTGACTATAAAGCAGTTTTAGCATGGGTGGATGCTGGCAACACTATTGCTGACCCAGAGTAAATATGAAAATCTTACTCACAATCATTGTGTTAACTTTAGGGTTAACCTATACCTCTGCTTTGCACGCTGCAGATTCCAACATTAGATATAAAGACATGCCAGTTTCTCCTCCATCTGTACCTTCTATTAATTCTGCCTATGGGGGTACTGATATTTGTGTGGTAGCTAGAGCAGGGGGTGTGTCAGGTGGGTTCATTGGTATCTCTGCTGGTATCCAGGTGGTTGATGAAAACTGTCAAATGATAAAACTTTCAAGGGCTCTTGCTCAGCTTGGGCTCAAGATTTCCGCAACTGCCATGTTATGCAGAGACCCTAGAGTATTTGAAGCAATGATTGCAGCTGGAAGTCCTTGTCCTGTCAATGGTTTGATAGGAGATGATGCAATAGCTGAGTATCGTAAACGCAATATTATAGATGAGGAAAATAATGTCATTAAAAATCCTATGCTTAAGCCTGTTAAGTTTGATGTGGTTCATCCAAAACCTATCAGCAGCAGAGACTACGGACAACCTATTAACTAATAATAGCTTTACCACTGATACCTCTGATTGGGAATTATCAGACAGTAATCAAGAGAAAGTTAAGCGGGACCCTAATACCTATAATGACTCAGCATCTAAAAGTATTAGATTCAGGTACCAAGATGGCAACATAAGCCAAGATGTTGACATCTCAGAAGTATTAGATAATCATCTTGTTAAAGAAATCAACATGAATTTTCAAAGTATTGGTTGTGGAAATACAGGGGGCGAGTGGTGCTACGGTGGGGCGGATGATACAATCGTTAATACCATAACTTTATCATCTACTGATACTGCTGAAATAATAACTAATACAACTGCAGCTCCCTATGAAGATGGCTGGTCTACTTATTCTTTTACTGAGCAGGTAGAAGGCACATTTAATACCAATGACTTAAATATTAGTTTAACTATAACAGGGAATGATACTGGCAACTCATCAAATTGGTATGGTCCTATCATAGATAATATTAATTTGACATTAACCATTGAAGAATATATAGCACCCATTGTAGTATCTGAAGTAGTCCCTGAAACCATGATAGGGGGTTTAGATTTATCTACCGAAGTAACCTTAGATTTAATTCAAGATATTCAAGTGATGCCTGAAATAGAAATGAATATAGCTCCCATTGAAACGATTGATATGCCTGAAATAGAGTTACCTAATGTGGTTGACATTCAACCAATCACTGAAATAAAAATTGAAATGCCTGTAGATTTACCAGAAATAGTTGAGGTAGAACCTATACAAGAAATTCAAGAAATAGAAATAGAAGAACCATTGGAGGTTACCGTTGAAACTGAAACAGAACAAATTGAAATTGAAGCTGAGGTTAAAGAAGCTGAAGTCGAGGTTAAAGCTGATGTTAAAATTGAACCAGAAACAAAAGAAGTTACAGCACCAAAGACAAAAAAAAATGAAAGAAGCAAGCTATCAAACAAAACCGAAAAAGTAAAGGAGACTAAAAATGAACCAAAGAAAAGCGTTGAAAAAAAAGATGACAAAAAAGAAACAAAGAAAAGTAAAAAGAAACCTACTGCAAAACTTAAAGACAAGTCTGTGGCTACTAAAAGAAAATCTACTGACAAGGGTAGAAACGCTGTGGTTAAAGATACGCCAAAGGCTCAAATAGCACTGCCTATTGAGTATTTGCAAGTAATTCAGGATACAATTATAATGACTGAAACTATAGACCTAACTCAGGAGATGATATATGGAAGGGAGCAAGAGTATAACCTTAACACCAGCGGTATTACTGTCGTTAGTCTTGACAATAATTCCAGCAGCAGGTGGAGTAATCTACAAAATGAGTCAAAGCGATACCAAGCTCCAAGCTATTATCGCAGAAGTAGATAAGCTAAGGAAGAAGAAAGGAACTAATGTATCTGTTTTGGTAGATAGAATATCTGCATTAGAAGCTACGGTTGCGGGGCAGCAACTGCAATTGAAAGATATAAAAGCTGAAATAACATTAGTAGAAGAAAGCATGACCTCCTGGAGTGAGAGAGAATTTGGAAAAGTGTACAGAATTTTAAACGACAATCCTGTGGGGAAATAATATGATACCAATGGAATTAATATCAATGGGTGCATCAACCGTTATCGGTGGTGTGTTATCTATCATGGCACAGAAAGCACAGGACAAAGCTGATGAACAAAAAAGTTTAATGGCTAGAGCAGGCTTTCAAGCTAAACAATTTGATAAAGCTCGTAATGTCAAAGACCCATTCACCAAAAACACGAGACGCTGGATTGCACTCATGTGTGTCATGGCTATCATAGTCTTGCCAAAGCTCGCACCTTTCATTGACCCCAATCTAAATATTTTTGTTGGCTATACCGAAGCGGTATCATCTGGCTTTTGGATATTTAGTAGCAGTACCGACATGACCTTATGGAAACCATTAAGCGGTTTGGTCATTACTCCACTTGATACTCATGTGGTATCAAGCATCATTGGCTTATACTTTGGAGGAAGTTTAGTTAGAAGATGAGTATAGATACTAAAACAGCAGTTTTATTTTGTCTGCCTTTATTAACTATCGCAGTAGCTTGGGGTGAAAGTATGTCCCGCTTAAATACTCTTGAAGAACAACAATCTAAGCTAGTAACTTTGAATCAATTAGAAACGATAAAGGTTGAGATTGGTTATATTAAAAAACAAAATGAAGATAATCTTAATATGTTAAAACAAATTTTAGGGAGGATAAATGTTAAATAAATTAAAAGCACATTGGACTAGTTGGGATTTAGCTTATAAAATTATTGGTACTATTGCAGCTGTAATAACATTTTGTATTTTATTTGTATTCTAAAATAAAATTTAATGTCTAAAAAAAATAATAAGAATGTAGATATTACTAATGCTTTTTTAAACAACTGGCATCCAGATAATTTTGAAAAAAAATATATCTACATTCGTGATGCTAAAGTTAATTGTTTGCTATGCTGCTTCTCACGAAAAGGTATGCACTCTTGGGCATATGACTATGTTAAAAAGGGAACACATAAATCAAAGGTGTTTGGTTATTACCCAGCCATAAGTATTAAACAAGCAAGAAAGAAAGCATTAGAAATACAAATTCAAGTAGTAGATGAAGACAAAGATTATGATGAAGTCTTTGAAATTCACAGGCACCCGTCATACATATATTTTTTAGAAAATAAATCAGGACAAATAAAAATTGGTAAGTCTACTAATTGGATAGCACGCATTAAAGAACTTACTATATCAACGGAAGATGTTAGATTAATTGGTATCAGATTAGAGTCAAAAGTCTTTAATGAACAAACTTGCCATCAACTCTACCGTAAATACAGACAACAATCTAATGAGTGGTTTAATGATAAGTCTAATGAAATAAAAAAACTCATAACCGCTGCTGTTGTTTACGGTGAGAAGGACCATATCCTATCATCAATCATGATAGAACAACATAAAAATATTTATAATTAATTCCACTCATCCAACAAATGTTTAATTGATACAGCCTTAGCTCGTATATCCCTAGCTTCTTTAGCTTCTATATATTTAGCTGGCTGTGCCTTGTAATGTCTAATAGGTCTACTAAATCTAGTCACTCCACCATTATGATTAATGGTTCCCATCTCTGATTCACCCAAAGCTTCTACCATTTTCATTTGTAATCGTTCTATATCCACATCTATTTCTTTACGCTGAGTTAATTGTTCCTCATACTTATTAGCTATATCCAACAAACCTGCTGGTAGCTCTATGTTTGGCTTTTTTATTTCTGAAAATTTACCTGCCATGGTATCTAAATCATGCGGAGTATAATTACTTCCTTCTTCAAGATGTTGATATAAAATTAATGCTTTACTAAGAATAGTATTTTGAATTTCTCCATCAGCTTTTACCACAAAGACACGCATATCATTGCCATTAAACAAACAACCAATGATACCAAAGTCTGCTTCCGCTACCATCATCTGTGTTTGTAATTGTAAATAACCACGCCCATAATCTACCGTCATACATTCAATACTGTTATAAGGTTTGTACTGCATATTCTTAACCTCAACTGGGACAGGTCCTAATAAAGTTAACTGTTCATTGTCTGCTGTATATATTTTACGGTCTTCAGGTATTATTATTTTAGGTTTTGAAGCATAAAATATTCCATCTAATGAAGCATAAATATCTAATGGGCTACGGTCCGATGCCATTCCAATTTCAACCGACATTACTTCTTCAATAGGATACCTAATCGAAATATCTAAACGAGCTGCTACTAACTTAATAATTTCTTCTTCTAAAATATTACCCATGTCCATACGCTCTTGTACTTTAGTATCAATTTTTTCTGCTGGTTGTTCTCCTTCAATAGCATTCCTTAATTTTTCTAAAACCTTATGCGGTCTGTCATATAACATCGGCATCAGACTAGCTGATAATTTATCGTTGGGACTTAATTTTCCAAATGGTTTCATAACCTCTCCTTTTAAAATTGATTGTTTTCTTGTTTATTATTATCCTTCAGCCATAACCATTGACTACTCTTAGCTGAACCTGCATACAATACCTGATTGTTTGCAATTAATTTTTCCATAATGCGTTGGAATGTTTTGGTCTTAGCATTACTCGTACCTTCAAATAAATCTAAACATTCCTCTCGTAAGCGTGAACGATTAATCACTAACTGTTGTTCTGGAATATCCTTATGTTTTTTTGTTTCTCCTTCATTGCCTAATAAATATGTTAACTTATCTAACACCTCATTGTCTAACATATTTTTAGTTGGGTTATCATCTAATACAGGAACCAATGATTCTCCTTCTAAAAAATTAACTTCCTTCATTATAAATTGTCTTTGTTCAAAACCCGCAGCATCTTTTTGTTTATCACAAGTTAAAGTCATAGTCATATTTTCTTTAGCAACTTCTAAACTGGTATCCATACTGGCATAAATGGCACTACTTCCTCTAGCTCCTTGGCTTGCATTTTTTCCTGAGTGATGCACTACCAGTACCGTACAATAAGTTGCATTTCTTATTCTATCTAAGTTACTAATGAACCTGGACATATCACTGGCTGAATTTTCTTCACCACTATTACAACGAGCCAAGGTATCCACGACGAATAAACCTAAATCTAATTTAAGAAGTTCTATATCTTCTAATAAAATATCAATGGTTTCTTCTTTTAATAAATCTAAAGCATTGGGTAATAAATAAAACCTGTCTATTTTTTTTTGGTAATGTTCTTTCCAGGCTCCAATTCTAGCACGATAGCCCATGCCCCCTTCTCCAGCAATATACAAAACATCAGATGATTGTACATGATTCTCATGGTAGGGTTTACCTGTCGCCACACATAATGCAAAATCTAAAGCACAAAAAGATTTATAACTGGAAGCAGGACCCCATAACATAGCGGTTGAATTTTCTAATAAGTAATCATACACCAACCACTTAGGCGGTGGCATCTGTAGTATGTCTTGGTAGGTATAGATTTTATTAATTGGATTTTTAGGTAAGACTTCATACCCTTTGGCTACTTTGATTTGTTCTTTTAATAACTCAACCGTACCCCCATGACTAAACCAATCGGTAACATCATTGATGTCAGCCGTTTGTTCTGGTTGTTGTAGCCACGCATGACGCACTTCTTTAGCAATAGGTTTCAATGCTTCGTAAGTTTCTTTTATTCTTTTAGCACCCGCCTTATCAAAATCTCCACAGATAAATACTTTCTTGTTGGCAAAATATTTAAGGGCTTCACTAGGAAGGTCGCTGCTACTACCAAAAGTAGTAGAAACGAACCCCGCCTTAGCAAGCGTGGAACAATCCTTTTCCCCTTCACAAAGGAGTACCCATTTGTTATTCACTCCCAACAATTCGGGTAGGTTATACGGTACTCTAGTAACTCCGCTTAACCCATATCCTCGTGGTGTCTTCCATGCAAAACTCTTAGGCTGGTATTTAATTTTGGTGTAAACTATCTCGCCAGCTTCATTAAGATAGTCCCATTCGCCAACTATATGTCGATGTGTAGGTGAATGCCCGCCGTCAACCCGAGTAGAAAATCTACTCCACCAAATTGCTTAAATACCTCTGCCTTTTTACGGTCTGGAAAGTATTGGGTAATAAAATCTGTAACCCCACCCCCTTGTGCTTCTGTAAAATCAAACCAAGTTCCGTCTGTTACATTAACCGCCACACCCTTAGACTTCTTGAACCGAATGATGTTACTGGAACGAAAAGTAGGCTCACCAAAAACCTCCGTTGCCATGTCCACTAATATAGTACCTAAACTAGAAGACATCTAAAGAATCCTCAAACTCATCAACTTCTGGAGCTGGCTTGGGTACTGCTTTAGCTTTAGGTTTAGGCTCTGCTTTCTCTGCTGCTGCTATTAATTGCGGAGGTCTGGCTACATATTTTACTATGGTAAAATTAGGTACCTGAAAATCTCCGTTATTAGTGCTGATGGTTTCCATTTGCATCGAACAAACTGGCACCAAATGCGGTGCTGTTTCCGTACGCACTTCATAGAGTCCGCATAATTCTTGCATCTTACGAATCACACAAATGCTATTGCTAGAAAAGACCACATAATCTAAATCTTTGCTATACATATTGACTTCAAAACAAGGCTTGTGTTCCTCGCTTGGTTTCTCAGGCATCGCTTCTTGATACTTAACCAATCTACTATCAGGTTTTTGTCCTGCCCTTAACAAATTATAACCTTTCTTAAAATTAGGCATGTCAATCGCAATTAATTTTGGAAAATTTGCAGTAGTCCATACGGCAGTGCCGTCTTCATTATGAGTACGCAAAGACCATACCCCCGTAATGGTATTTAGTTTTAGAATGGTTGGATAAGTACCTGTTTCTATCTCAGTACCCCCGCCAAATCCAAATTCGTCTAGCATGTTAACTGTCATCAGTTTTTTCTCCGTTGGTTGGTTGTATAATTTGTGTTTCTGAAATGGTTTTAATTTGCAGTTCTATTTCTGCAAGCCACGATTTCACATGAGCTATATCTTTAATATGTTGGTCTAAATCTTTAGTGAAATTAATGCTGCCATGTTTACGAGTAATCCCGTAGTTAATCAGAGCTTCATTAAGTTCCATTGTATATTTATCTTTGAGTACCATGAATTCTTGTGGTATTTCAATCACATCCCCATGCACTGCTTTGCTTTTATCTTCTGGCATTTTCTCTCCAGCTCCCCTCTGTGGTTGGAGACATTACTTCGTCTCGTTCATCTATAAAATTTAACATGCTGTCGGTAACAACGGCAGTCATACTAAAACCTAATGCTGCACATTTAGCCTTGAATGCTTTATATAAATCCTCACTCACCGCTATGTTTACTTGCTGCTTATAATTACTTTCGTAATCTAAGGTGTCCTCTTTTCTAAGTTTCAAAAATCCTCCTCAATAATTTCTATTGAATGTTTAATAATATTAATGTTATCCAGCACATCTTCTACATGCACTTGAATAATATTGATGCCGTCTTTCTTCTGCACCACCACATCGTGATTGCGTTGCACTAAGCCCTTAGTTAGTGCTTTATAAAAAGCATTCTCGATGCGTTTTTTAATCTGATAAGACAAAGCTAGGTACAGATAACGAAATTGGTCTCGGTCTTCTTGCAAAGTAACATCAACATCTAACAAAGAGATGCAAACACTACCATCTTTAGTGAGTTTTTGTGGTATCAACTGCCTTCGCCCCCGTAAGTTGTGCATCAAACCTAGTCTTAAATTGATAGGCAATCTTATCATTCGATAACAAATGCCCTAACTCTTGCATAGTATAGATACATAGATTATCACTTTTAATTTCCTTACGCAAGAGAGATTTCATATCAGGCGTAGGCACCACATAAATTTCTCTGCCATCTGAGCATTGAAAGTTAAAAAAATCAATGTCCAATGCCGTCAAACCTCTACTCTTGGCAGTCGCAATCACCAATTCATACCCTTTAATCAGACTCAAGCATGATTTAACAAAAGCTTCTACGCTTTTTAAGTCTTTCTTGCTAGCAGATAAGGCTCGATTAAATTTTTTATGTACCAAATCTTCTTGCGTGCGTACTTTTTTATACAAAGACACAGGAATACAAGACATCACTCGGTATTTACCATAGTCTAAGAGCTGGGCATGAGCCAGCAGCGTTAAGTCCACAGCTTTAATAATTTTATAGCCGTTGGTGGTACCCTTTAAACTCATACGATGTAGATTATCCAATTCGAGCATGATAAATAACCTCCTTGAGGGTTGGATTTCTGCGGTAGTGATGGACAAATTTCCTGGTGAAATCAGTGATTTGTTCTCTGGTTAAATCAAGCTGTCGGTCTCCCATAATATTAATGTATTCAGGCAGTGTGAACTGCGGACGATTCCCCGTCACACTGTTAACTGCTTCGGTACACATATTAAGTTTGGTCATCGCTGCTTTCTCGTCATATTTTTTCTCTTTAATTTCTATCTCCTTTTTTACGGTGGTATCAGCACGGTCAAGATTAATAATTTCTCGCTCTAGCTCCTCGTAAGGTGGCAATTTTTGGTCTTTAATATAGACCAGAGCATACCGATTGGTAAGCCACTTAGATTTCTGGTTCTTTAAATACTTGGACTGTAATTTATACAGATACCCCCAAGCAATTAAATCTTTGATACACTTCTTGATGGTTTCTCGTTGTACCGAAGGACACATTTGTTCAATGGTTTCCACTGTACAATACACCAGCCCTGTCTTGGAAGCAAAGCAACCCAAGGCTACCAAGGTTTGAAGATGTCCAATTCTAAATCGTTTCTCCCCCGTAATACGAGCGGGTAAAATAGAATATTTCATTTTATATTTTCTCAACATAAGCTCCCCCCACAAGTGCCAATGACTATCCCCTCCCATAACCTGCCGCAACAAGCATTGAGCATGCTAGTGGTTACTAATGAACCGAACCACAGATAAATTAAATATCCAATCTCCATAATTTTATGTTACTCTCCTGCTCAGTTAACACTCTGCCTAACTAAGCTGTTAATAAATGGTAAGCAGTTTTACAACATACTCAGGTTGTCCCACTCTTATATCATTGCTGGTATGATTGACGCTAAACTCATAAATATTACGAATGTCATAGTTAGTCCCCCTTTTCTGTTATTTGTTGCCAGATGTTATGTACTTGCAGACAATGTAGGCATAGTGTGCCGTTGTCATTGTTTGCCACAGCAGCACCACTGGTATCGTGCTGGTATGAATCCCCACAAGAGATACAAACCCACCCATTGGGTAAGTTTATACGCTCTTTATTAATTAGATTGATTAGCAATAGACTCCCCATCTTCTTCAATATTTGTTAAATTGGTTGAGCCACACGACACACAACAGTCAGTCATTTGTGCTACTTCTAGCCACGAATAACTTTGCTCTGAATCAAATTCAAGTTGTGTTATACCCTCATCACTACCGCAATCTTTACATATTATTTCCATTAGTTCCCCCTTAATAAGTTATGATTGTTGTTGGTGTGCCTTCTCGATCAATCTCAAACATACATCTATTGTAACCAGCAACCCAAGCGAACATCTCGTTTGCTGTTGTGAATCGTCCGCAGTCTGTTTCCCCGCTACTCATTAATCTAATGGTTACGCTATGCTTAGTAAAATAAACATAGTCAATCTGGTCTGCTGTGTATTGACCCCACCCGTTGCGTCTGACATTCTCCCCGAATATATGGCATTGGTGGGCGTTGTAGTATTTGCTAGTACCTACTAATCTGCAACGAATATTTTCTTTATTGTGTGCAAATTCTGCATCTTTATATAATTCTTGTGTATTCATGTTACTTGCTCCTGCCACATGGCAATTAATTTGTGTAACAATATAAAGTATGAACCTATATTATATAGGTGTCAACTCTTTTTATATATCTTTTTTTACCCCCCATTTAATGTACCTATATAAGTATATTAGCATATAAGCAAAGCCATATAAGCAAATGCTGATTGTCCTTGCTACAAGGTCATTGTCCTTGCTCATTGTCCTCATGACCTTGTGTATTGATAAGTATATGATATCATTAATAATTAACAAAGCCCTACACAAAGCCAAAATTCATTTTGAAGGACAGCCATACACAACCGTTATATACGGTTGTATGGACCTTGCGGCTTTGTGATGTCTTTGTTAATTGGTATTGATACCTGATTAAAAGATAAAAAAAACCCCCACTAAAAAGTGAGGGTTGAAGGTCGGGTATGTGTACCCTTGAATACTAACTTTAAGTATTAAAACTCTATCAACTTTTTACCACCATGTACACTATTAATAACATGGCTAATAGAAAGACTAATTGTGCTGCACCTGTGCTAATCATTGTTATTTATCCTAATTTAAGTTAGTTAATTTATATTCGCCGTTCTTAATTTTGGCTCTAGTCGCTTCAACGCCTTCATTAAGAAATTCCTTTCTATATTTAGCCGTTGTCACTGAATAATCCCAAGTTGCATTATCAAGCCAAGTTTGACCCTCTGAGTCTTGCTTAACTATAATTGAATTGTAACTTTGAAAAAATCTATTTCCTAAGTCATCGTTAATTATAAATTGATTTGCAACTGGATTGCCAGATCTTATACTTGTCATATTTGTTACTTTCATTTTTATGTCCCCCTTGTTATTTGGTTGTGTGTAAACGGTTCTTCCTCTGTCCAATAATTAAATTCTTTCTCTATATTCTTATCATCTTCCCCCCATATTTCCGTACCGTTGTAAGCATTCCAATGTTTTATAAATTTAAGTTTTTCTTTTTTAAACAACATCACTATTTCTCCTCTATTTTTTCGATTGTTATATTTTTATATCCACTATCTTTTAAATCTTGTACTTCGTCTTTTATTTCTTGCATATCATAAGAACCGAATAAATGCTTGTGCAAATTGCCGTCTACATATGCGTGTATTGTGTAG
>TARA_R110000824_G_scaffold125243_3_pt1 | contig 12349 bp, 15 predicted proteins | sample TARA_R110000824 | Tara Oceans TARA_R110000824 (sample SAMEA4397747) | marine metagenome | biome: Polar Biome; feature: [MES] marine water layer (ENVO:01000295) within the mesopelagic zone...; material: water (ENVO:00002006), including particulate matter (ENVO:01000060) such... | reverse complement strand
TCATGCTTCTGATCGCTTAGGTTTATCCTTATCACCTTCTAAGTCAGGTAACTGTTCATGTTGTTGTAATCTTCTATACATTTGTTGTATGAACATATTCATTTGTTGTATTTGAATTCCTTGCTTATTATTCAATTCTCGTAACCTGTTATTTTCTTCTATTATTTGTTGATTAAAGTTCATCATATCAATCAACTCAACGTTCTGCTTTAACTTAGAAGATGTATGTGATACGTATTTGTATGCCACAGTGGTACCTATACTGAGAAGTACGAATACCAGTATAATACGTATACCCGAGCCTTTAATCGAATCCTTCACATAACTATTTAGTCTTTCTCGAACGGAAACACAATCCATTCATCGTCCGGAAATTCAGTAACATAGGCATCCGGTACAAATTTTGTACTCCGTTTTATATACGGCGCTGCTGTGAATACATTATAGTTGGTTCTCTGACGTATTCTATCTACGGCGAACTTGAACGTGGTGCCTCCGTCACTGATATCATCAATAACTAATAAATTGCGATCTCTGTATTGAGATAAATGATCTGGTAAATCTTGATATACACTGATCTGTTTACCTTGGGTGTCTCCGTCGTATAACTTTATACCCATAGTTACAAAGTGTTCAGACTTTATATGTTCTGCCATTATACGAGCGGGTACTAATCCTCCGCGAGAGATTGCGACAATCGTATGTACAGGGCTTAATACTCTATTAACTAACTGTGCAGTATTGACACATGCCTCATGAAACTTCTCCCAATTTATGTGAGTTTTCGTCATGAAACAATTATATGAAGTTTAACCAAAGAGTGCAAGATTATTCGACTAACCACTTACCAATATGCTTAGATAATTCCTCCGCTGTTTTGCGAAGCTCTTCCTTGCGCTTTTTTGTACGAGCCTTTTTAGACTTCTCATATATTTCGAGTACAAAATCAGATGTAATCTCTTGTGATACAATTACTTTTCTGAGATTACCGGGAATAACATCATTCATTTTTATATCAGTTGGTTTCTTCTTAGCCATACTCGTACAAGTATTTACTATGGAGATATAAATTAACCAATTAAAAGTTCATTGTATTGTTCAACGCGATCAAACCATTGTGCTGAATAATCGTCAAATTTGTCTCCTGTTAACTCGAAGGTTTGTAATTCCAAGTCCTGTGAGCACATTAAAATGATACCATTTTTAATATTAGATCCGGTCACGTGATTATGTGCATGAGCATATGCTGCTAATTGAAGATAATAATCCTTAACCCATTCCTCCTTTTTAGGCTTATTAGTTTGCTTAAAGTCTATAATATACGGTTCATCTTTATATATACCGACAAGATCGGTAGTACCTGCATAAAGATCCTCATAGTAAAGCTTAACTTCAGATCCCCAAACTTCACTAACGTTTATCAACTCCTTATTGATAATAATGTCAGCCATTTTCTTAGCTTTAGAATGTGTTGGAGATGGTACATATTCTCTATCTTTCGAAATAATATGACTTTCTAAGAAATTGTGCATTGAAGTACCAACGCTAGCGGCTTGATTAGTAATCTCTCTCGCTCGGGCAACACCTACCCGTTTTCTCCATTCAACAAGAAACGTCATGTCTTTTGTTTTAGATAGAATAGTAGTTACGGACGGAACTAAGAAGTCATCTGGAGTCCTGTATAATCTAGTTGATTTTGAATCGTCTCTTACGATTTCTGGATACGTATATTTGTCAAACCTTCTAATCACTCTTTAATTGTAGTATGTAATTAAAGGTAAATCAACGTGTTTCTTTTAAATCGTCTATTTTGTTTTCTAGTTTATTGAACCGCTCATTAATGAAATCTATAAGTTTTTCTAGATCTTGCTTAGCAACATATTTTTCCGGGAGAGATAATGCAAGTTCACCCATCTCTTTTCGGATTTCTTTTAGATCCTCCTCATGATGCTTTTCGAGGCCTTCGAGATCATTGTCTATATCTGTAATCCGACTCCATATCATTTTAAAGATCCATCCGCCTAAAAATGATACAACACCAAATATAGCATTGTACAGAAACTGTGTGTCCATTGTTATTATTTATGCTCTACGGTGCATCAGTTGTGTGACTCCACGTAGTTCCTGTACCAGATAATGGAAGGGTTCTATACCTTACAGTCCCTCCATCATTGTACTGAATCACTAACTGTTTACTCCTTACATAAATTCTCCCATTAACATGAGATGCAGGGTTATCAGGAGACGCGTCGGTATTGTCTCGAGAGTCTAATGTTATACCTGCATTACCAGCTAAGTGTAATGATGTCTCAGGGTTCGTAGTACCTATACCGACCTTGTATGCAGACGTCATCGTTACTATAGTATCATTAGCGTGTACATTCCAGAAGTTTAGAGTTGAGTTTCTGCTTGTTTCGCTAAAGGAACTGTCGTCAAGGAACATATACCAATGAGACTGGTTGTTCTTAATAATGACTCCCGCTTCAGCGGCTTCCGCTTCAATACGAGCATAACTCATCGTGCTACCTGTCGTCTTGAGGTGTAACTTTTCCGATGGAACTGATATACCTATACCTAATCTACTCTCAATATAACTATATGAAGTATTACTGGTTGCACTAAGAGACCCACTCGCGCTAATATTACCTGCTACAGTTAATTTTTCAGTAACAGAAGTTGTACCAATAGAAGCTGAAGAAAGTGTATATATTGATGAAGCACCTGCTGGTACCCATTGACCGCTAAGACTTCCTTGATTAGATGATAGCGTGAGAATTAAAGAATAGTTTCTGTCAATATTAGTTGAATGGGATGATAAAAGAGGTTGGAAGGTCGTATTGTTCTCCGTAATAACGAAGTTCTTAAAATCTAAAATAGACGTACCTTCTTCTCCTTCTATAATCAAAAAGTTACCGTCTTCAATATCTGAAGCTTCCGGCAATCGCTTAATGTTTACTGACTTATCTGACATTACTAATATTTACTAAATTTTTCTAGCTGATATACTTATTCCTGATGTTGGTGCTAATTTTGTTTGGCTTTTCTCTAGAGGTACATGATCTGCATAAATTGATACATTCTTAATATCACAATTTACAAAATCATGTGATGTTGCAAAAGAAATACCTGCTCTTAATTTATCCGGAGTCGCAATATCCGATAATGAATAATCTAAATCTGCTACATGATAAGGATACCATACATCATCAGACCCTTTAATCTCCGCTTTAACTCGTTTACCGTTATTTTGTAGAGTGACCTTTACAGAGGTAAATGTAATGTCGTCTCTACTTGACACCGTTTGATGCAAGGTTATGGCAGGAGAACCAAAATATCTTTCATGGTATGGATCAGACGCTAACGGAAATGTACTAAGGTTTGGAGATACACTATGAATAGAATATCCTGACACGTCTCTAGTTCTAACACAAATTGTATTAGGATTGTTAGTACCTACCTCCGTTGTATCAAACGTATCCGGGGACGATGTACCAGTGTCTCTAATTGTATCAAATCCAACCTTACCATTATCCGTAGTTGAAAAGTCTCCCTTAACATCAAACCCTACTCCAACATATCCACCTCTTACACCATTTACAAACGCACTGTTAGATGTAACAGTAGTTGACCTATAAGCAAGTGGACCAACATAGTTTGTATATCCTAATGAACTGCCAATACCTCCTGGATAAAATTCTTGATCAGCATCCCAGAAAAATATACACAGACCATTACCCGGCCTATAACTACTGTTTGGAATAGTTGTAGGTATCGAACTAAGCTCTGGTACTATTGTGGCCATTAACTATCAATTAAATTGCTAAACTTTTGATTCACTACATCATCAAATTTACTCATTGCTTGAAACTTCGATTCATCTTGATCGTCAGGATCCTCTTTACTAGGTGATATCTTAATTGCACTATTAACATCAATCGTTACTGATTCACCATCGTCCTTATCAATAGTAGCTTCGTTGTCGCTTAAACCTACAACCTTACCTCTACCGCCACCTTCTGCAGGATCGATACCTACCTCGTCGTTGAGTTCAATTTGCTCCCATTGATCATTAATATCACCTATATTAATTGAATCAATTACTCTCTTAGGTGCAATATCTTCGATATCTCCGTCTTTGTCAAATTTATTATCTGGCATATAAAATACTTAATACAAGAAACGCGAATATAAATACTAATATGAGGATAATGGGTGTGAAAAGTATTCCAGTCGACTCATTTTATTCTAAATTTAGATCTCCAATACCTCTCCATTTATCTCCAGATGAGCAAAAAATATGGGAGAAAGAACTTGAATGGGATCAACAAGAGTTACAACGTCGAAAGAACGAAGGATTCTGGAAGTATCCTCATGAAAATTAAGTTCTAATTATATTACCATCTACTCCGCGCCGGAACGGATACGACTCAAAAACTTTGTTTTTAACTCTGTTTCCATCTTTATCTACTGGAAAATCCTCCTTATATGTACCAAGTAATCTGTCCATAAAGAAGAAGCATATACCGTAGTTACAATTATCATAATGATGAATATCGTGAAGTTTTACCAGTTTTTGGAACCATTTATACTTCCATAAGAAGTGTGTACCACCTGAAAGATGAAAAGCAGAATGTAAATTAGCAACAATAAAATGTGCATATATCCAAGCTGTAATTACAAATGCTAAGGCGTATGCTAACGGTAATAATAATAACGCTAATACAGTTGATACTATACCAACTATATACCAAGTCCAGCTATCAGCGCTCTCATACGGCCCGTTTGTGCGAAGATTACTAACTGGATATTGAACTTCATGATGCTTATAGTGTCTAAACGCGACTGATTTACCTAATACCTCTTTATGTTCTACCCATCTGTGCCAAAAATAACCAACAAATTCAACTAAAAAAATCCCCCCGATAAATGATAAAAAGTAGAATAATGTGACCATATACAACTATTTAATAGCCGAGCCGGTATTATTCAATAAGTTGATAGTCATCTGACGGGAATCCACAGCTTCCACGCACTCTCACGTACCATCTCCCGGATAAGTTTGCCGGAGATTTAGTACCTGTTTGCTTAGTAAATACAATTGCTGAATTACTAGAATCCCAATGAACTAACCATAATCCCATCTTAGCACTCTGTGCATTTAAAAATTCGTAAGTTGAAACACCTTGATTTGATACTGAGACAAATCCTGCCTTAATTGAATATTGATCTGCAAAAAATCCGTTTTCTGTATATGACGCAAAATATTCACCTATGAACAACGGCTCATTTTCTCTCTTAGGTACTGCTAATTTTGCATCTACTTGATCACTAGACTTAGCTTCTCCAGACCATGCGAATTCTGTAGGTTGATTTACTCCAAATGCTATACCATTTGTACCAGATACAGAAGCACTTAATGAGGTAAAATAAATTGTGTTGTCAGATTGTATACCTCCAGTGAACGTACTCTTACCCTGTGCACTAACTGCTCCAGCAACTGTTAGCTTCGCACCAGGTGCTGTCGTACCAATTCCAACTTTATTACCTGCCTCAGTTAAATGAGTTATACTGCCACCCGGCTCAGTAAATTTTGACGAACCTACACCAGTAGATAGTTGACCACCTGAAGCATAAACATTACCGGTACAACTAATGTGATCAACAACTGTTAATCTAGTATGTGGATTACTAGTACCGATACCTACACTAGCCTCATTATTAACTAACTTTAATACAAACTTACTAGAACTATGTAAGAGGCCTGAAGAATTAAATTGCACCTCTGTTGTTTGACCGTCAGCATTTCTAACAGTCACATTACCTGGATTGTATGACGTATATGTTGACATATTATGTTACACTAGTTATTATTCCGTTTGTTATATTGAGCACAGCAACACCAGAACCTGAAAGCTTAATAGCTACAGACGTTGTTATACCTGATAAACTATTAGTTTTAATTATATCTGCCTCAATTGTTCTTGCACTTAATCCACCATCAACCAATAATCTATGATTAGCATCTGTAACTTGAGCACCAGTACCAATAGCTATTGTTGCCGCATTAGCATAAATCTGTGAGCCTTGAACTTGGCTACGTGAACTACCAGAACCAGAAATCCTTGCTGTTAACACTTGACCATCAACATTATTATTAGCTACCGTACTCAACATTGTGTACGTCGTGTAGCCGGATTCCCACTTACTACTAGTTGCGTTTACTGTTGAGTGTACTGAATCAAATTTAGGTGTATCAGCACTATTAGATTGACTCCAAGTTGAACTTAACGAGTTAACAACTGAATGAACAGAATCCCAACTAGTCTTGCCACTGTTAACATCAATGGTCGTTGATGACCAATCTGCGCTAGAATATGTATTAGTTCCGTGCTGAGCCTTATATACGCCTGTTGCACTAATGTCACTTAATACAGTGACACCTCGACCTGATAAATATATCGTTTCTGTAGCACCAGTTTGTAAAATAATACCATCCTGTATCCTTGTTGGATCGTAGCTATTCGACCACCTTACCCCAAATAATTCTCTACCACTAGCAGGCTGATTTGCTACAATGATACTATTAACGTTAGATGTACCAGTTGCACTAATACTACCAATAACAGTTAATTGATCACTCGGACTAGATGTACCAATACCAACCTTATCATTAGCGTGCGGCAGAGTAACTGCGCTTGTACTTGCATTACGTGTAAATCCAACGCTTGTAAGTGCTACGTTCCATGTTGCGGAATTAGCTCTTACGGTTGATTGTGTACCGTCCCAATTACCAGAATTACTCCTTAGTGTTGTGTTAGCTTTATCCCATTCAACGTGAGCACTATTAACTCTAGTATATGTAGTATCCCAATTGCCACTATTAGTGTTAACATTTGAATGTGTACTCTCCCATTGTGTACTGTTACTAGTAGCACTATAATAATAACCACTTGAACTTATTGAACCTGCTACAGTTAATTTTTCAGAGCCGGTAGTTGCACCAATAACAACATTGTCACTTGTTGTGCCCAGTCTAATGGTAGTGCCGTCATCTTGCCATCCATTACCACCCCAACTACCGCTGTTCGCTTTTACAGTCGTGTAGGCCTTATACCAATCACCACTAGTATTATATACAGTACTATATACTCCGGCCCAATAACCACTATTGTCATGCGTTGTAGTATATGATGAATTACCTGCAGTATTATCACTCGCAACCGAACTCGAGATAGATATTACATTAGAAGTAGCAATAAGATTAATGCCCGGACCAGCACTAAATACGACGTTATATGTTGACGGAGATACGTGCGCATCACTAGAAGTACCGCTTAGTGAGAATGTATTGATACCACTCCAGTTAGAGCTATTAGATCTTACCGTTGTATTAGTCTTATCCCACTCGTTGTGTGCACTGGCAACTCGAGTTGCTGTAGTGTCCCACGAACCACTGTTCGTAGTCATTGTAGCGTACGTACTGTCAGAGGATGATAATGTTCCTGTTGAGAATGTATTACCGTCAGCAAAGATTAGTGAATTATTACCAATGTATACAGAGCCCTGTGCGCTGATACTACCAGATACTGTCAATGTCGTAGTTGGGTTTGACGTACCAATACCGACCCTACCACCATCTTTAACAGTTAATATTACTCTATTAGCTGCTACAGTACCGTCATAAATTGTAAATGCATCCTGTGTACCCTGCGCAGCAATTACCATATGAGGAGATGATGAAGCTGCCGTATCAAATAACGCAGTACCTGCAACATGTAGCTGTTCGGTTGGTTCAGTATTAACACCGAGCTTACCTGTACTCGATTTAATAACAATCGGATTAACAGTACCAAACTTTGCATCACCTGTAGCACTTAATCCTTTATTGAAATAGATGTAGTTACCGCTAATGCCTCCTGCGACAGTTAACTTCTCTCCTGAAGCTGTTGTACCAATCGAAACTCTATCTCCTGCCGTTTGTAAGCTTACAACCGCTCCTCCATCCGACCAACCTCCAGCTGCTGTTGAAGCCCACGCAGCACTATTAGCACAAACTGTTGAATATGTGCTAGTCCATACTCCGCTATTTGAATTTAACGTTGTATTAGCTTTATCCCAACTATTGTGCGCACTGTTAACTCTTGTAGTTGTTAAGTCCCAACTTGCACTGCCAGCATTAACTGTTGTGTGCGCAGAGTCACCCTTAACATCATCAGTTGAATTTAGTGTACCGTAAATTGTACCAGAAGCAGATATATTACCTACAACAGTTAACTTCTGATCTGGTGCGGTTTCACCAATGCCAACATTACCACCATCCAGTACTGTTAGTACTTCAGTCGTACCATCAAGCAAGTTAACAATATCTCCGGAGCCATCTTGACGTACTTTTAATGTCGTCTGTGTATTGGCTGAATTATCATCAAATAAAGTTACTAGTGGATTGGTACCAACCTCAGATAAGTTACGCGATACATACAATCCCTGTGTACCTGTAATGTCTTGAGTAATGGTTGTACCAGCACCTTGAACTAATAAAGCAGCATTAGAGGCTTGTGAGTCAATCTTGAGGCCATAATACGCCTGGGTATCGTTATGATCTATTAATACACCATTTAAATTATCACTATCACTAGTTACAACAGCTAGCTTATATTGATATAGATCACCTGATCCTCCAATTCCTAGCTTACCATCAAAATAGTTTACAGTACCTGTACCACTTAGACCACCGTTTGCACTAATACCACCAGAGACTGTTAATTTAGTACTCGGTGATGAAGTTCCAATACCAACACTCTTCGAATTATTTGTTACATAAACATTAGTACTCTCAGTCCACCCACCAGCAGCACTCACCGTACTATTAGTAGCAACATATGTCCAGTTAGCAGCATTTGCATCAACAGTTGCTTTTGTACTCTCCCATCCTCCACTATTTGCATTAAGTGTTGTATTTGCTTTGTCCCAGCTATTATGAGCGCTAGCTACTCTTGTGTACGTCGTATTCCAATTAGCGCTACTTGCTGATACGGTTGTAAATGCACTATTACCTTTATCAACGGATACGCTACCGATCACACCACTAGTGTTATAGATATTACCCGATGCGCTGATATCACCAAGAACAGTTAATTTATGTCCTGGAGTTTGAATTCCAATACCGACCGCGCCTTGAATGTAATTATTATCAGCACCTGTTGCGCTAAGAGAACCGTTAGCACTAATATTACCTCCAACTGTTAATGTCTCAGTTGGAAAGCGCGACTTGATACCTAATCGATCACTAGTATCATCCCAATATACTTCATCAACATCGTCAACAGTAGTACCAGCGGCAGGATAGTATGCAAATCTACGAGCTGATGCGGAGTGATTTACAGTTCCACTAGTATTCCATGTACCACTCGTTGATTCGAGAAGTGTTCTAGCTGAGTTCCATTCATCACTATTACCAGCATTAGCGTAAACAACATTCAATGCACTTACGCCACCAGCAACAGTTAGTTTTTGTCCCGGGTTAGCGGACCCTAATCCAACACCAACCTTACTACTAACTTCAGTTAATACACTGTTTGTTAGAGTATCTGTATCAGACCACTTAGGTACATACCCAGCAGCACCACTACCATCAACACCACCGGTTGCTGGCGCAGATGCAGAAATTGTTATTGCATCGGTCGCAGGATCTGAAATTAAAGCAATGTTTGGTCCCGCTGAAAGTATTACTGTATCCGTAGAACTATCAGCGACAATATCTGCACCAATAGCTGCACCTGTCTTCTGTGCACTCAGAGTAACTGTTTTAAATATATTATTAGAAGCATTGGCCCAAGTCGCGCTTGATGCTCGTACAGTTGTTTTCGTACTTTCCCATTGACCACTACTAGCTCTTAATGTTGTATTTGCCTTCTCCCACTCTGCGCTGCTGGAACTAACTGTAGTATATACTGATGTTGATTTAACAACCGCAGTCTGCCATCGCGCACTATTAGCATTGACATCTGTATTAGTACTATTCCATATATCAGTACCAGTTAATAAATTACTATGCGACCAATTCCAATTAGCAGATGTATTAGCAACATTAGTTAAATCAGCTAAGTTATCAGCCCATGCAGCTGAATTAGCTCTCAATGTTGTTTCAGTACCTTGCCAGTTACCGCTAGTGGATTTTAGATTGGATACATCGCCCGACGACCATGACGTACCATCTAGAAACTTAAGTGACGAGTTACTAACATAAATGTCACCAGTAGCACTAATACTACCAATAACAGTCAATTCATGATTGGGTGATGTAGTACCTATACCAACCTTATCAGATGCTGTAGTAAGTCTAACAACAGAACCAGCATCTGTCCAGCCACCAGCCGCGGCACTCGCCCACGAACTAGAATTACTTTTAACTGTAGTATAAGCAGCTACCCATTGTCTACTATCGCTATTTCCTGGTGTCAATGCACCGTGTCCAGCATAAACAATAGTAGCTGCACTCACAGCACCACCCACGGTTAATCTCTCACCCGGTGCAGCTGTTCCGATACCTACACTGTTACCATTATTAGTAAGATGGGTAACACTACCACCCGGCTCTGTCCATTTTGTTGAACCGCCACCCCATGCTGCTGATTGACCACATACAGTTGAATAAGCTGAATTCCAATGCGCACTGTTGTCACCAAGATCGGTGTTCATTGACATCCAGGATGCACTGTTTGTTTGTACTTCAGTTAATGTAGATGTCCATGCAGCGCTATATGCATCAGTAGTTGCGTAAACTGAAGACCATTCTAAACTATTTCCTCCGCTAGCATATATAACTTTTGCTGAGCTGACACTACCCGAAATCATTAATACATCTGGATTACCGACTTTAATTCTTACCGGCTGTTCCTCATGTACTCTTCTTAACCAAACCTCAGTTCCTGACATTGGGTTAGATGAACTGATTCCACTAACATATAGAGTTTGTTTACCCCCAAGTAGTGCACCAGTTATTGTTGAGGTTCTATTGGTATTAGAACCAATAGCAGCTTCCATCGATGATAATTGACCAGCGAAGGTTACTTGGTCCTTAGAGACAGTAAAATCACCATAGTCAATAATCTTTGTACCAGTAGCGGTATCAACAATTAAAACATCACCGACATTAATACTGTCAATTTGCTGTAAATTTCGGATATTTTGGGCACCGCTCGGCATATGAAATACTTATCAAAAACTTCTTATTACACGATACTTACTTGCCTTCCCTCAATTAACAATATACAATTAATAATATGGAGGGCTCCTATACCTTAGTACTTGGCAAGACATGGCGTGGCATCCTAGCTAGATTAGCGTGCCTGTCAATATTTCTTATATTTTTTCTTAAACCTAACTTTAAATTAATAAGGCTCGACGGTGATTCTATGTCACCAACTATACTGGATGGTGAAGTAGTTTTAGTATATACAGCCGCGTATCGATACGATACTCCAAGTGTTGGTGATATAATCATCATACGTGATCATAATACAGGTGAGAAGCTAATTAAGAGAATCATAGGTATATCAGGAGATGTAATCGGTATGTATGATGGGTTCATAACTGTGAATAATATTATTGTTAATCCTGATCTTGGCCGTACATTTGAACACGGATTTGTAGACATTACACACATATGTGAACCAGATCATTTTTTCTATATAGGTGATAATAGGTTCGATTCTGCGTTCGGGAAAGTGTCCCGTATTGAAATCCGAGGAAAAATCATATTAAGATGAATAAATACTAGCGTATGAAAACACTACTCGACCACTTGAATAGTCATGAAGGTAGATTACCTTGGCTGCTCGTAGGATTAGGACTCAACCATCTTCACGGATGGTGGGACATTAGCCTACTCGGCTGGGGCTTGGTACTCATCGGCGGCTCTTTGCTGCTAGATAAGCTGGCCAAATAATATATCCACCTAAATAAACTATTCCCCCGGTCGAGCATTCATATGTTCACCGGGTTTTTATTTAGATACTAAAAAAATTGAATAAATTGTATGCTAGAGATACGCCTAATACACCAACTAATAAAGCTATAGCAACTCTATATTTGCGCAAATTAACAACTCTAACCTTTTTCTCAGGCTTCAGTACATCAGAAGCACGCAAATCATAAAATTCATATTTCTTCGTTTCGGTGTTAAAAATCAGAGCTTTATTGCGTTTTGGGAATTTCAAAACAAACCAAGAGTTGTCTCGGAATTCCTTCCATTGTGTTTTCATGTCTATATTTAATAAATACTCTAAATGAGAGACCAGCTTGAGCTCAATGTTAATAAGGCTTTACACCAATATAGAGAATCTATACA
>TARA_R110000824_G_scaffold393146_1_pt1 | contig 12356 bp, 18 predicted proteins | sample TARA_R110000824 | Tara Oceans TARA_R110000824 (sample SAMEA4397747) | marine metagenome | biome: Polar Biome; feature: [MES] marine water layer (ENVO:01000295) within the mesopelagic zone...; material: water (ENVO:00002006), including particulate matter (ENVO:01000060) such... | reverse complement strand
CGAAAGGAGGCGGGGTTTCGGGGTGCCAGGGGCAATTTTGCCCGCTCAGAAGGAGAAATGAAATGCAATACAACGAAAAGGATTTAATTCAGGAAGCGGCGCAAGCCGCCGACGTTTTAAGGATGCTCATTGCAGCAATCCACGATTCAAAGCCGCCACATATAAGTGACGAATTTGAGGACACGCTACAAGCCAAGGGGCGTCTATCCCCCAACACCGCCGAGCTACGCGCCGACAGATTCCGCAACATTGTTTTTGGCCCGTCAGCAGATGCGCCTTCTATCCTTGAGCGGTTGGTACATGAAGTGGCCGACGCCTACAGCGGGCGCATTGTGTACGACCGCGCCAGAAAAAACCTGGAGGACTGACCTCCCCTCCCAGCAACAGGCCCGTATCTCCTCATGGAGTGCGGGCCACAAAGGGTGCCAAAGGGCAATTTTGCCCGCTCTAAAAAGGAGAATGAGATGACCACCACGAAACACACACCGGGGCCTTGGAGCGCAGCAGCGCCTGAGTTGCTGAGACTTTTGGTGGACATAGAACACCATTTGTCCGGTGGTCCTCTCCACCCGGACGGCATGATTTTTGAGGAGGACCAACCCGCCCTTGCGGTTATCAGAGCAGCCATAGCCAAGGCTGAAGGGTTTGAGGTTCAATGACCCCCGTTGATTTAAAAATAGCCCGCAAGGGCCTTGGTCTTTCCATCAAGGCTTTTGCTCGTCTCATGGGCGTTAATGAGAGGACGGTCAGGCGCTGGGAATCAGAGGGCAACCATTGGTTCCCGCCACCCTATGTGCCGATCCTGCTCTCATCTTTACGGAGGATGAGTCAGATAAACAAAAAGGAATTTATCAGAGAAAATACGAAGTGAAAATTTACAGAGCTGCCGCACCCGTAGAGGTGCTGAGAAATCTAGCCGACACATACACCTACCTCGCTATGGCAAAGAGGTTTGATGCAGACCCAAATGACATTAAGCAAACTTGCCGCCGCTCTGGCATCAAGGCACGTTTCCATGGCTGGCAACCCGCCAGGGTGATCAAGCACCTGACGGACTGCGGTGAGTCCGTGTCTTTTATTAAAAAGATTACGGGATATACGGAAACCACGATCCGATCATGGGTCAGCAGACCAGACAACAACAACCCAAACCAAGTTAATTGGCGCGATGTCCGCAAGGCCATAAAAAAACTTGTCAATACCAATCACATTATCGCATACGGAGACAAAAGATATGATAACCCGGAGAGTCAGTTTTAAGGTGGACGCTAGTTTTGAAAGAGATTCGGTTTTGGTGGCTGATTTACCCAGGATGGCCGATAATATAGCGAAGCTAATACACGAACGCCTTGCCCTGACAACACCTGCTAATGTTGCTGTCGCCTGGGAGGTTCTAAAGTGAAAATTCTAGTCACAGGCGGTTGCGGATACAAAGGCTCAGTTTTGGTCCCTAAACTCCAAAAGGCGGGACACAACGTCAAAGTATATGACACCCAGTGGTTTGGCAAAGATGAACGCTGGGCAGTTCAAGATATTAGGGAAATGCAAGAGCTAGAGAGCTTTGATGCCATCATCCACCTTGCTTCAGTCGCCAATGATCCCAGCGCCAATTTAGCCCCTGGTTTGACATGGGAAGTCACTGCGCACGGAACCCAACACCTGATGGACCTAGCCGCCCGAGCAGGGGTGAAGCATTTCATTTATGCCTCCAGCGCCTCAGTGTACGGGGTCAAGGAGGAGGAGCGTGTCACAGAAGACCTGACCTGCGTGCCTGTCAGCGTTTACAATAGATCAAAGCTGGTGGCCGAGCGCATCTGTCTCAGTTATGCCGATCAGATGGCCGTGACAATTTTGCGACCAGCCACAGTGTGCGGATTATCCCCACGGATGAGGCTGGACGTTGTGGTCAATATGCTGACCATGCAAGCCCTGACGCGTGGAAAAATAACGGTTTTGGGAGGTACTCAGACCAGACCTAATATCCACATTGAGGACATTACTAATCTCTATTGCTGGCTGCTTGACCGCCCCGAGATTACTGGGGTCTTCAATGCCGGAAATGAAAACCTCGCGGTTTCGGAAATAGCAGAAATCATTGCGGAAAAAACCGGAGCCAAGATCGACATTAAACCATCAGACGACCCCCGATCCTATCGCCTGTGCAGCGATAAGTTGGCAACGGCAGGGTGGGGACCACAGCACACGGTTAATGACGCAGTGGCCGAGATTACGGAGGCTGCACGGTCCTTTGAACTCGTAGAGGATGACTCGATGAGCAACGTGAACTGGATGCGCCGGGAGGGCATTGTGTGATGCGAGAATTAGACGTTTTTCCAGCCCGTGACAGCGCCGGGAGGGTTGCTGTGATGGATACCGGTCACAACCCCTCAACAGCCTATGACGAGCAGTATTATGACGCGCAGGACGGCACTTATGGCGGATACGAGTATGACGGGCGCTATGCCGACGCAGCACAAAAGTTGGTGGATGAATTTGACCTAAAATCTGGCGACAAGGTGCTAGAGATCGGCTGCGCGAAAGGATTTATTCTGTACGAGTTTCAACAGCTTGGCATGAACACCACAGGCATCGAAGTCAGTGAATACGCCATTCACAACGCCCACCCTGATGTCAAATACAACATCATGCTGTGGGCCAATCCAAAACTCCCGTACATGGACGATACTTTTGACTTCGTTCTCTGCAAGGAGGCGTTGCCGCACGTTTATGATCCCGATTGTATGATCAAAGAAATTATTCGCGTTGCGAAGCCGGGGCAGACACACCTTGAAATTCAATGCGCGACAGGAGAAGTAGCGCAAAAACTGATGAAAGAGTGGGATGTGACCCACCAGACCGTTGCCCCGCCGTCATATTGGACCAACATTCTTGATGCTGGAAAATATAAAGGCACCTACCGCTGCAAGGAGTTGTTCAGTGATTGAGGCAGCAATATTCGACCTGGACGGTGTGCTGACGGACACGGCCAAGGTGCATGAGGCGGCGTGGCGTGAGGCGTTCTGGCCGCACAGCATTAGCCATGAAGCGTACCTCAAATATGTGGATGGCCGCACCCGTGAGGACGGGATCAGAACATTTCTGAAATCCGTGACACCACCGGAGCAATTGATTACGAGCAAGCTGGTCAAGGTCGTCGGAGATCAGAAAAACGACCTCTATCTCGAAGCAATCGAACGCGACGGCGTCTGCATCATCCCAGAAAATGTTGCCCTCGCCGCGCTGTACAAAGCCTACGGCTGGAAAATAGGCGTGGCTAGTTCCAGCCGGAATGCTAAGACCATCCTTGAGCGTGCCGCCCTATTTCCGCTTGTAGACACCTTGGTTGATGGCAATGATGTGGAGCGCCTGGGTCTACCCTCGAAACCGGCCCCGGCTCTGTTCAAATACTGCGCAAATAAAATGGATGTACGATACGAGGACTGCGTTGTGTTTGAGGACAGCCGAGAGACATACGAGAACGTAGCACCTGCCTATGGGGTGCTGGTTAAATGATCGTAGGTTTGTGCCACGGGTGTTTTGACATCCTCCACTTCGGTCACATCCGGCATTTTCAAGCCGCAAAAAAACTGTGTGACAAGCTGTGTGTCTCGGTTACGGCTGATGAATTTGTCAACAAAGGCCCTGACCGGCCCGTCTTCACTCTAAAACAGAGAATGGAGACAATTTCCGCCCTCTCTTGCGTGGATTGGGTAGAGGATAGTCCTCACCCCACAGGCGTTGAGGTGATGGAGTCACTCAAACCAAACATTCTTTTTAAGGGCAGCGACTACACTCTTGACCACCCCGCACTGAAAGAGGAGCGGGAGGTATGTGAGCGTTTGGGAATCAAGATTGTCTTCACCAATGAGGACACCAGTTCGAGCACGGAAGCATTGAGGAGGCTGCGCGGTGAGCGATGAAGTAATCGTAATGGGAAACGGAATAATTGGCTCGTTGACATCTATAAAACTTGCGGAGGCCGGGCTTGACGTAAGGTTGGTAGGACCCATGGACAGAAACGGTTCAGCCTCCACCGCTGCCGGTGCTATGATTAACGTCTATGGCGAGGTGGACAAACCTCTGGACGATTACGCCATCCGCAAGCTGGAGCTAGGTCACAAGGGAACCAAAATGTGGCGCGCCATGCTGCCACCCGAGATATTTACCGCTGAAAGGACAGAGGTATACGTTGATGAGGGGTGCAGCGATTTAGAATTGGCAGCATTCAATTCCATATCCAAGGCGGCGGGGTCTTTGATTAGCCAAGAGGAAAACACCGGGCGCATGCATATACCGTTGCCCGATGAACCAGCAGTAGACACCAAGCTACTATTCCGTTGGCTAGACCGGGAACTAAGACGCCTGGGTGTGAAAAGCGTGGCCGGGACCACCGCATCACCGCACGATAAATATGTCTACTGCACGGGCGCAGCCACGGTTCCGCACATCAAAACGCTTCCGGTGTTCTACGGCGTTGGCACCGCCATGCTGGTCGATGCACAGATAGATATTCCCAAGCGCACGGTGATGAGAACTCCGAACCGGGGTAATACATGCGGCATGCACATTGTACCCCGTGATTCTGGCTTCTATGTGGGCGCGGGTTCGTTCATATCCAAGACGCCGACCTATGGTTATCGCCTGGAAACAATTCAATACCTTGCCAAATGTCTAGCAGATGACTTTGGTGTGGACGTATGGCAAATGGGTATCGAACCGGTGAAGGGATACCGGCCCATGTCCTTTGACGGCAAGCCGATGCTAGGGCCTCTGGAGGCCAACCCCAACACTTACGTTGCCACCGGCACCAAGCGGGATGGTCTGACCTACGCACCATGCATAGCTGACGACATCGTGGATTGGGCGACGGGCAAGAGGAGCGGCGTTTTTGATGGCTGGGAACCAGATCGGAAGCCTATATGCTACGGCGAAGACGCTTTGGATGACTACATTAAGAATCGTCAAGCCGCTCTCCAGGCACACGGCAGGGATATAACGGAAGTCGCGGCCACGGAGGAATGGATGACGGCAACGGAAAACGCGGTGCTAGATTTGGGCGTATCTGAAAACATAACATTGCATCCAGAAATTATAGGAGTATTGCTTTGACTTTCACCGGCACCACATCATCCCAACGGGCCAAGGATGCCTACGTCCCGCTTAACGCCAACCCAGGTCCACCGGCATACCGAAGGATGGGTGAGTCCTCCGCCGAGGAAGATATACCACGCGGCCCAGGCGTAACTCTTGGGTCTAATACATCGACGATATTTCGTCTGGACCCCAAGCTGATGGGGTTCACCATCGCGAAACACAAATTCGTTGGTAAGATGTTCGATGGATTCGACAGCGTTCTTGAGATTGGCTGTATGGATGGATTCGGATCGAGAATTATCCAGCCGCACGTTAAAAAACTGTGCTGCATTGATTTCTATGATGATCATATAGACGAGGCAAAGAAGTGGAGCGGCCTGGAGCACGTAACATTTCACAAGTGTGATTTCTTGGACGGCCCGCCTCAAATACATTTCAAACCCGAGCGGTTTGACAATAGGTTTGATGGCATCCTTGCCCTGGACGTTTTGGAGCACGTTGACCCGCTGCAGGAGGGCGCGTTCCTAGAAATGGCAGTGCGCCACTTGCTGCCAAGCGGTGTGTTTATCGTTGGCATGCCTACGCTCGAAAGTCAGCGGTTTGCTTCCAAGGCCAACGTCAAGGCCCACATAAACTGTCAGCACCCGGCCCAAATCACGGCCACCCTCAAGGAATATTTTGCCAACGTATTCAGTTTTGGTTTTAATGACGAGGTGCTCCACACGGGCTATGAGCCAATGCGGCACTACCAGATGAATATTTGCGCTGGACCGAAGAAATGAACCCGCTCAGGTGCGTCTACGATCTGCGTATGGCCCCGGTGACGTTTGACTTCAGCCACTTCCTTGTCGCTTGCGAATGCGCTCGCCAATTACTGGAGAGGGACAGCTTCTCAGTCACCATTCTGGCTGACGGATATCGCAAGCAGACAGAGCGGGACGTTAACACTCCACAAGATGAGAAGGCCCACCGCATTTATGGTATCCTCCTGCAATGCACACCCCTGTTTCCACATCTCACAGAGTTGATCGTAACAACAGAGCCAACAGGCAGAGACTTTGAGTACCCGAATCAATATCCATCTGGAGGCACACCGTACAGCGCGGGGCAGATCGTTGAGTTCCACAAGGCCGGTGCCAAGGTCAGTTGCATCGAAGCCCCGGCATTTGCCAAGACGCTGGTGCCTGACGTTGACATCACCCTGACACTCCGCGCTTCCCGGCACTTCCCAGATCGCAACGTAAACACTGATGATTGGCAAGCGTTGTACGACCACCTCATAAAAGAAGGATATAGTGTGCTTGTCGTACCGGACCAGGAAGACCCTTGTCTTGGCTCTGGACAGGATGAGTACATCCCCGCCGCTTTCGACATGAGGCTACGGTACGCTCTATACCAGAAGGCCCGTTTTAATGTAGTATCAAGCAATGGACCGGCATCATTGCTCCAGTTTACGGACTGCCCGCACATCATCTTTGACCAGTACCGTGGCGGTGTATTCACGCCGGATATGTATGAGCGGATGAACGGAATCCCTGCTGGTAGTCAGTTGCCCTGGTCTAGACCGGACCAGACCATAGCTTGGGTGGACAGCACGGCAGACACGCTCATAGACAGGGTTGATAAGGCCCTCGAGGTAGTGAGGATGAAATGACAGGATTGCTAGGCGCATTTGATGAGTTAACGGCAGACCGGCAGAAACTGGACCGTGGTGTGGTGGATGCTATTGCTAGGCTTCTGTCAGACCCACAACCACCCGCTGAGACCAGACCGGCACCAGGGCTTAGTGCCATGGGTCCAAACCAGTTAGGGGGTCTGGGTATCCCAGGGCTGAATGCATCAACGGGTGGTCTTTTAGATGACCCAGCTATCCCAAGGACTGTGGCCGCTGCTGCTACGGGATTTGGCCCAGGTGCTGGTGTTGGTGATTACTTTGGTCAATTTCCCGACATGCAAGGCGGCACTTTACCCAGCTATAAGGAGAACATACAGAAGGGCAATTACGGCACGGGGGTATTGCAAGCACTAGGCCTTGCGGGTGATTTGGCCTACGGGTTTGGCCCCGGTGGCGTAGCCTTGGGTGCTGCTCTTAAAACACCGCGAGTTTTACAGTCTGCATTACAGGCTGCGGCCCGTGGTAGTCGTGGCGCGAGGCCGGGAAAGACTCCGGGCCTTGACCAACTTCTTGATGCCAGAGCTAAAGATTTGAACGCCGCCCCCAACCCCAAAGAACAGGGTGTGTTGGGGTGGTTGATGGGGGATGCCCCGATACCAACGGCAGGCAACCCAAACAAAATGTTAGAAGGGGCAGACAGCCCGTTGCAGGTTTCGACTGCCCACCCCAATGCATCACTTCTTGGAAACCACAAGGAGCAGATGTTGTTGCAATCCGCAGAACGTATGGCAATGAACCCGGAACAGTTTGCTAAGAATATGCAGCAGATGAAGGAGGAGCCTTTCGGCAAGTTTGTCACCTCCACCAACCCCGCTGATATGGCCGAAGAGTTCACGCTACTAGGTGCGGACAACCTGTCTTACATGGCTAATCGGATGCCAACAAAAGCACGAGATGCTGCACTTGGTTGGTATGTCACGGCTAATAAACACGGCACTGACGTAGGTGGACAACACGGGCTTGCGCCGGAAGCCTCGCACGGCATCATGGCTCTGTTCTCACCACAGACTGATTGGTCAGTGAATGTCGCCCGACATGGCCGATTCCTCGAGATGGCGGATAATAATTTTGACATTGCCAAGGTTGAAAAGAGAAAGGGTTTAGATTGGGTTGATGCAAAACGGAACACTAGTTCACCAGGGATTTGGTCTGCTGACGACAAGTACATAGCGGCGGCTATAAACCTGCCGTTCGATCAACTGACAAACCAACAGAAACTTATGCGGGTGACAATCATGGACGCCGTGCGGAACCCCAAAGAGGTTCCTGAGTTTAGACCAGATGGATCATTCGGTGATCCTATAGGGTCCATCACCTGGGGTAGTGGCAAGATGATAGACAATGCGTACCGGATTATACGGGACCCAACACTGGCAACGGTGAACGATGTGCTACCTAAAGACCGCGCCAAGGTTCCTAATTTCTACAACGACTTGGCGGCTCCTAAGTCTAAGGTGGGGACAGCGACCATTGACACACACTCTGCCGGTGGCACTGGTATATTCCCTGCCGGTCAGAACGACACCGCTGCATACAGGGCGATGGGAGGCGGGCCACCTAAGCCGGGACTACCACCGGGTGCTTCGTCTTCTTCAGTCACTGGTGCTGTTGGTTCTTATGGGGTTCATGCGGACGCCCACCGATTGTCAGCAAAACAAAATAACATCCTGCCGAGACAGGTACAGAGTGTTGGTTGGGAAGAGGTCAGGTCATTATGGAAAGGTGCTGGTAAGACGCCAAAACTCAAGGCCGATATAAGAGAGATATGGTTGGCAGCTAAGACACCTAAAGAGGCCCGCGATAAAATATATAAACGAATGGGGCGGTAGCAGTCATGGCCGAGAAAAAAATGAGCGTGTCTGAACAAGCAGCCAAGGAGGGTGTTGATGAGTTTCTAGTTGCACTAGGCTGGCCTCGCACACGGGAGAATTATATCCGCGCCATGTACATGGATGAGGTGCCAACGGAGTGGGGAGAGGACGAGGAACTAGACCTACCAGAAGACTTGCGCCTGTCCTCCACTGAGGGTGGCCTACTCGGCATGACATTGAGTGACCGTGAGCAATAATCTATAGGCAATAGAGAATGCGGGTCTAATAAAGCGCCTGAATTACCGCCTGTATTGCCTGAATTACCGCCTGTATTGCCGGTATTAACCGCCTGTATTCGAGACCAAATGTAGGGGTCGTGAATGACCGCACCTGTAGATTAATTATTTAGACCTCTTGATTATCAAAAAACACAGGTTTTCTAAGGTAAATAATCTATAGGTAATTGAGAAATAATCTGTAATTAGGTCTGGACTTAATAGGACCAGGGGTCCACTATACTTGTGCAAGGGCAATGACGCCCGGTAGGAGAAGACAAAATGATTTGCACAGACACACAAGGTAGAAAATGGGACGTAGAGCGGGCTTCAAATGGTGCTTTGATGGTTCACAAGGTGGTTAGTCGTGACGGGTCACATGCTTATGAGCGTCACCCAGAGGAGCGTTACGGCACTTGGGAACATGAGCAATGGTTGATTGAGTGTGAAGCCCAAGAGCGATTTTAACCACCCCACCCCCACAACAGGCCCGTATCTCTCAGGAGTGCGGGCCTTAAATGGTAGGGCAATGACGCCCGGTAGGAGAAATAGAATGAAAACCCCAAACCAAAAATTACAAGTTAACCAAGTGGTTACCAAGAAAGACGTTAAAGGCTGGGGTCTGGGTAGTGGCCGGTATAAAATCACCCGCGCCCTATTAAGCAAGGCCACAGGCCGGATGGCTTATATTGCCGAACCCCTTGATGGGCAGACAATCTGGAACGGTAGACGCCCTCACAACGTCCACTTTTCCCAATCGGCAGGGTGTTGAGCATAACGCCTAACCCACCCCACCCCCACAACAGGCCCGTATCTCTCAGGAGTGCGGGCCTTAAATGGTAGGGCAATGAAGCCCGCTCAGAAGGAGAAGTAGACAATGGCCGACTCTATTAACATCAGAGACCATGAAGCAGAGTATCTGGACCTTCCAGATGCGTTCAAGTGTTGGAGTGTGGACGGCACATACCGTAGTGCGAAGCGGACAGTGAAGTTAGTTGACATGACTAGCATTGAGATGGACGCAGACATGGCCGACGAGGTTCGACATTGGTGTTGGCCGGTAGGCGTTGTTAAGTTAGGCGGTGTGCGTGTTGGTGTGACGCAACACTTTGATCATGGGGCTGCTTATTGGGAAGTTGACAGTACCGTGACAGGGGTGCTCAGAGAATTAGGGGTTTGCTAACATGACCCCCACAGAAATCAAAGCCTTCCGCTCCTCACTCGGCCTGTCTGGCAATGCATTTGCTCGGCTGGTCGGTGTGGAATCAGACAGAACCGTGAGACGCTGGGAGGCGGGAGACAGAATGATTCCCGGCAGCATCGCTGTAATACAGCGCATGCTCGCCCAACTCTCAGCCACCAAGCGGGATAAAATAATCGCAGACGCCCGCAAATAAGCCCCTTTTCCCAGGAATGCTAACCAAGTTTAACTTGTTGACACCCAGGGCCATCGGCCCTAGTATACTCAGGTATGGGCAATTAAGCCCGATGGAGAAACCTGAAGTGGACGATTTTAATTTTCAAAGCCAAGCTGACCGCGCAAAGCGCAGTTCCTTGGACGATCTTACCTGGACTTCACTGAAGAATTACGGCGACGTATCTGCAGACGTAGCGCCTTTCGTCTTCAAACACGATGATGGCGTCTACGTTATCCCTGCGCAAAATTACCCGGCGTTCCAACATAAGGTTGCTCTGCTCAATAAACGCGCCGTAAAGACATCGTCTGCGCCTGTTGTCGTCGAAGAATTGGCCAAGGGTTACACACGTCGCCGCGACTTAGACCGCGTTGTTTTGACGATGATCGAAGGTAAGATGTTAGACGTCCACCCGTGGGTTTATACGGCGATTGTCGCCGTAAAAGTCCAAGGCGAGTCGCCTAAGTTCGACGGCTGGGTCTTAGCTGCAACCCTCGAAAACCACGGCAACGTCAACGTTGTACGCAACGTACCGGGTCAAGACGAAGTTAATGACCGCTTCCGCACAACCGGCAAGAACTGTGAGCACTGCAAAAAAATACGGAGTCGCAAAGAAGTCTTTGTGATGCGCCACGAAGACGGGCGCGAATTACAGGTTGGCCGGTCTTGTATTGCAGACTTCTTAGGCGGCGCTAACCCTAAAGCCGTTGCCCGCATGGCCGAACTAATATGGTCGCTCCAAGGCTTTGAAGAAGAAGAAGGCTTCTCAGGGATGCCCAAAGGGTCGCAGCTTTGGCACACCGAAACCGTCTTACAAATCGCCGCCTATTACATCAGGAACCATCGTTATGTCAGCGTCGGCGAAGCCCACGCCGCACCCGAAGACCGGCCCGTAACGCCGACGCGGAGCCTTGTTCTCGCCCGCTTAAACCCCATTACGAAAGACGACAGGGACTCTCTAAAGGCCGAAGAAAGGGACTACGGCTTACCAACCGAAGAAGACTTGGAAGCCGGGTTAGCCGCGATTGATTGGGCCAAGGCGCACAGCGTCGAAAACATTAACAACGATTACATTTGGAACCTGCTTGTCTATCTGAAAGAAGACTACATAGAGCCGAAAGCGATCGGCTTCGTCGCCTCGGCCTTTGGGGCAATCAAACGTGAAGAAGAAGGGGAAGTCAAACGGGCCGAACGCATGGCCGCTCGTAAAGCCGCCGACGAAGTCGCCAAGACAACCAGCAACCATATTGGCGAACTAAAGACCCGCTTACGGGACGTTTCGGTAACCGTGGATTTCTTAACTAAATGGGAGAACGCCTGGGGTACAACCACACTAATCAAGTTCAACGACGAACAAGGTAATGTGCTAGTTTGGTTCGCCTCCGACGATTACGACGTTGAGAAGGGAAACGAGTATGCTCTAACCGGAACCGTTAAAAAGCACGACACCCGCGACGGCGTCAAACAAACCATCCTAAACCGCTGTGTCTTGAACCCTCGGGCCTAGCCCAACCCCAGCCCCCAACAGCCTAGCACTCGCCTGAGAACGAGTAGCTGGGCCTCGTTGGTGCAGTGAGGGCAATCACGCCCTGCTTACAAAAATGGAGAAAGACATTATAGACTTCACAGCCATAGCAATGGCGATAGCATCTCCAGAGTTAAGGACATCCATGACCAGGAAGCAACGTGACAACAGGCGCTCAGATGCAGCACAGCAGTACCATCGTTGGTACAAGACCAAGGAGTGGCGTGACCTGCGTGCCAACCAACTGAGGGGTGAGCCACACTGTAGGCAGTGCCTAGCTCGTAACGTCACCACACTAGCCACAGTGTGTGACCACATCACGCCACACAGAGGGGATAGGCACATGTTCTTGGCTGGACCATTTCAATCTTTGTGCAAGCAGTGCCATGATAGCAGTGCTCAGTCACGGGACAGTGGAGGCAAGGGCTTCGATAAGGGGTGTGACGCTGATGGCTACCCACTAGTAGAGTAGAGACACGGTAACACAGCCACTAGACCATACCTCGCTATCAGGAAAGGGGTGGGGAGGGGGTAAGGAATTTATTTTTGTGATTGGGCGGA
>TARA_R110000824_G_scaffold323219_2_pt1 | contig 12359 bp, 16 predicted proteins | sample TARA_R110000824 | Tara Oceans TARA_R110000824 (sample SAMEA4397747) | marine metagenome | biome: Polar Biome; feature: [MES] marine water layer (ENVO:01000295) within the mesopelagic zone...; material: water (ENVO:00002006), including particulate matter (ENVO:01000060) such... | reverse complement strand
CCTTAATTACGTCAGGGTCAGCATTAACTGAATTTCCCTCCATGACGGACTTTAAGTTGCGAGTGAAGGAGCCAGCCACATTCTTCGCCATCTGCCCCTTAGAGGGCATTGCCGGCTTCGCATCGAGCGTCCACACCAAAGGGGTAATGGTCGGGTTTACGCCGATGATGCCGCCAGCGGGATTACCTTCGTCGTTGTCCATGAATCTCTGTCGTAGTCGTTGGTGGTTACGGACTCAGCTTGAGCGAGGTAGGTGTTGCTGATTGTTGAGGTAACACCCCCCACCTTAACGGTTGGTTCAGCAACTCCACTTGGGTCAATGTAGGTTGTGGCATCGGTTGCCGAGTCATCAATTTCAGCAATCCCGTAACCCGCTGTGCTGTTGGTGTCTTCTATTCCTACGTCATAAGAGGATGACGCAGTAATGTAGGAATAAACTTTGTAATCCCAAAGCAACTGCGTGTCGGTGGCAAGCACCCCCTCCGTACTCCTTGGGCGGGGATGGTCGTGGATCACCGCAAGCTCGGTTTTGAAAACTTGCAGATAAGTAGATGCCGCATTCGGCTTCCTCATTATCTTGTAGTGCCCAGTCGTTCCCGGCTTCGTTCCTCCATCAATCGTGATTTGAACTGACTGAAGGTTGCTCGTTGTTATGGCAAGTGAACCCGGCATCAGTAAGTGTTGTTTGGATAGTTGCGGGAGAATAGGGGGATTTTAACAAACATCGGCTTGTCGGTATAGGGCGTAAACGTAGCTGTTAATTGGTTATCTCTCAAAGAGAACACCTTGCCGTATGGGCTTACATCACGCTGATCGTAACAAAGGTCGCCAGTTGTAAAGCTGCCATACAAGGGGGAGTTCACCGCATCCATTAAAATTCCTCCCTCATAAACACCGCACTTGTAAAAATCCTCTGTGATATCGCGGTACTTTACCCCCCCCGTGTAGTTGGAGCCTCCTGTTCCGGGGTTTAGCGGCAATGTGCCGTTCACATTATCAATTGTTGACCGAATTAAAGAATGATGTTCCTCCCCCAAAAAGCTTGGGCTACCCACGAACAAGTCTCTAATCCCTTCGGCTTCTATGGTGCCGTTTGACAATCTCCACGAGTTAGGTAACGCATATTTTAGTGCATAGTCAGATTCCGCTGAGTCGGTTTCATCGTTAATGCGAAGCTCCCCTTGGTACTTTCTGGAGATAATGTAAAACTTGTAATAGTCCGCGCAGGTTCCAGTTACAGGGTCACAAACCTCAAAAGTATTCCCCGAGGTGGTAAGCCCCTCCACACTAGCTCCGCTTGGGGGGGTGCAAGATGCAATGAATGGGCCAAACCCGAACCTGTAGAGCGACTCGGCATCACCCCCATCGCCCCACGCCGTTGCCGCCGTGTAAAAAGCGCGATCTGAAACCGGCTCCCCCCCAAAAGTTGCCCCTGCTGCTTCAACGGTTAGTCGAAAGGGATCAACTGCCGCCACCTTTGTTGTGCCCTCCGAGCATGAATATAAATCGTATGGATAGGAATTGTCAGCCCCAACAGCTTGAGTTGTTGTTCCTGTTCCGCTTGTCTCTGTTCCTAGATATGTAACCTCTTTATCTCTACTCTGGTAATTGAAAGGCAAATCTATTCTTGCCCTCACCAATAAATTGACTGCATTGCAGAGGTTATTGAAAATCCTAGCATAGAGGTTGGTGTTGGGGAGTGGCCCGAACCCTTGAGCATTGTCTGGCCTCAAGGTTGCCGGGAGAAATTCAAACCACCTCTTGCGACCAAAATCCAAAGCCTCAACTCGGTATTCGTCTTTGACATTAGCTGCGACAATTGTGGTGGGGGAACTTACATCCTCGGCAGAGCTTTCAGAGGCAGACCAACCTGACCCTGTGTAGTAGAGCCACGGGTTAGAGTTATCGCTTGTGCGGGTTCTCCCCGTCAAATAATAGCGAACATTGGCGGCACTATCCTCTGAGAATGTAATTACGTTATCATTGTTTGCCCCTGTGTAAGTCAGCGTGAAATCAATTATTGTGCGGTTCTCCTTGTTGTTTGAACCGGCGTAAGCTTTGTAGGAGGCGAATGTTGCCACCCCTGTTTGGGTATGCGGGGAAGTAGCTGAACTAGCGAACAGGGTTTCGTTCCCTGACCCATCCACCCCCATCAGCGAATACAAGGCGTTTGGGTCTGCCTCCCAAGTAAAGGTGTCTGTTGCCCTTGTGACCGCTTCAGAAGGCACTTCTGATTTGGTCATCTTGAGGGCTTGATAGCAGAGATTTGGGAACGTGTAATCGTAAAGCCTGTTCTCATCCGTGCAAGAAAACCGCAAAGTGCTTTCTTTATCAATAAACCCGGAGCTAATGGCTTGTAGGATAAACTCCATGTAGAGCATTTCGTCCACCGTTGTCAGGGAGTCAGCAGCATCGTAGCTGGCATTGGTATCATTCCAGACATGGCGCACGGCCTTGGAGAAATAAAACCGGGGGTAACAGTTGCCATGAAAGTCATTCCCCCAATAACCGCTTGAAGTCGAAGCGTCATAAGCAACGTCCCCAATCTTCTGGATACAATTATAATCTGTAATAGAACCCGACCCATAGCTCGCAATGTGGTAAAGATATTCAAGCACGGCATTCTCATCTGTTCTGCGCTTTGGAACATAGCTGCCAGTAAAAGCGGCATACCACCCGCTGCTTGAATTTGTGACTGTGGGTTTGGAGGTTTCGTTTTCCAGCCTCCCGGTGAGCTTCACAATCACATCGTAGTCAGACCCCGCATAGTAACTGGTTGGGTCAATGTAAACCGCTTCAATCCCATTGTCCGGTTTGTAAATCTGGCAACTCTCGTAGTGCCTCTTGTTCCCCTCCCCGGTGGAGGCATCATTTTCCGCCTGCACCATATCGTTTCTGTAACCCGTTGCCGAATGACTCCCCAAGACATAACGATAACCACTTGGGTTCTCCGGGCGCAGAGACATCTTTGATCCATAGTTGACTTGCAGGTTCACCTCTTTCCTGTCGGCAAATCCTGTCGTGCATGGCATCCTTGACCAATCGCAAGAAAGCAACCCACAGCGATCAGTCAAGAAACCCATGATGTCTCCATAAGCATCAGCTTTGTAGATGCTTGAATCTGACAACTTGTAGACTGTGGTGGTTTGTTGGGTTGTCCACTCATTGGTTTGCCCCCGGAACCGATCAGCCCTGTTGTCCTTAATGGGCACAGAGCGAATGCCGTTCCTCACCCTCACCTTGGCGTCGCCGCTTATCGCATAGGTCTTGTCGCTTGTGGCTGTGAAGAATGTTCCAGCCATCTCCCCGCCACTACTCCCTGCGCTAGTGATTGGGTAGTATCGGACAAAGCCATAGATGATGCTCCCTGCCCCTCCCGCGCTCCAAACTTGGTAAACCTCCCCTTCAATCAAGTCGCCACTCGCCACCTCGGCAGACGGTGGGGCAATTCCTTCAAACACATCCAAGTCGCCGGAATACTGACCCCGCGCAAACCTCTTGAAGTGCAGATAGCTTTTTCCCCCAATAACCTCGTAACCCACAAGGCTCTGCCTCTCAGCCATGCGAAGGTTATTATGAATCAATCGCCTAGCAGACTCGTAAACGGGGTTCTCGTTAATCTCGTCAGCGTCAGGGATTCCCGCCACCCCCCTAATCAAGCAACCATAGCCCAAAAGGTTGTCGCTGACTTGCTTGGGGTCGCTGAAGGTGTACCCGCTTTTATCGAACGATGTTGAGGTTGGCCCATTTGTGCTACCCAAGCGGAGGCAGACATAAGCATCGTAAATTGTCGGCTTATACTCCAGCAACATGGCACACTCGATGTTGATGCTGACGTTAGACGGGAGCACAGTATTGAGCTTGAAACGAATGCCTGCCTCGTTATGCGCCGAGGTGAACCACTTGAGATGGTCAACGGTTGTCCCCCCTACTGCTGTGATTGTAAAAGTCGTTAAGGAAGTTGAGCCACTAAACGCCTCAACCGTCACAACCCCTGCGCCCACCCCGCTTGTCTTGGCATAGAATGCGGCATAAGTGAATTTAGGGGGGACGGTGTAGGTAGTCGTGCCGCTGTAGCTTCCCGCTGTAGTGACATCAAGGTAAGTCCCCGCCGCTTCCCCGCCGCTCAACTCAAAAGCCGGGTAGACGGCAGTTATGTCGCCAGACGATACCTCTCCGTAAGCTGGGGCTAGGCAATACTGGCGGGTAAGAAAGTCTTGGAACTGGAACCCCAACGAATAGCGGTTCATGTCGGATTCCTCCCTCTCTGTTTCGTTGGCCCGATACTCCATAGCGAACCAGTTCATTACCTCGTTCAACTGTTGCCCCTTGTAGCGGCGAAGGTAGGCGTTTTCGGTGTATGGCCCCTCTATGTAATCCGTCAGGGGGAGGCTTTCAGTTGTCCCATCCCATTTGACAATTTTGTAAGAGGTGAACCCTTCAAAATAAAACATCACGCCATCAGGCTGGCAAGTGCTGTAATCCTTATCACTCCCCCCAACCAAGTTGGTAAACTTCAGGTCGTAATTTGGGGTGTACCCATCATCACAAATCGGGTCTGACGCATCCAGCTTTGGTGAGGGAAGGAATCCCCCATAATTTTGCAAGAAAACCCCGCTGCTAGAGTAGTTGATTAGCCCGTGCTCCTGCGATGCCTTGATTGCATTGCTCGCGGAATAATCTGAAAGGTCGCTGGGGACTGCTCCCCTTTGGTATTTTGAGAGTGTCCAATAGTCGGCAATGTTTGCCGGGGCATGAATCCCTCCATCAGACAATAACAAGGGCACCCCAGTTGGTGCAGTTGCCAAGGGGGTTCCTGTTGGGTTAAACTCCCCATAGCCGTTTATTCTCCCTTCTTCATGGTTTACAGTAGGCGCGAGGCCATAAATAAAAGCGCCGAGAGGATTAGCAACATTAACCCCCTCCGGCATTCCCGCCGATGTCGTGGGCCAAGTGATGCCCGATTCCACCTTGATGTGTGAATAAACCTTCCACCACTCATCCTCTGCCGCATACAAGAATCCGTTAGGATTACGCATGCCCCTCACCAACGAGTGAGCATACCAAAGAAGCCGCCATGTGGGGTCGCCAACCCCGTTCTTTAGCCGATCATTAAAGGCAAGGGCGAGCTTGTTGTAGTCTTGTGAAAATACCCCATCGTCTACATCAACCGGCGTGGCTTCTGTGTAATCTACAGCCATCGGCAGACAACGGTTTGACCTCCTCCACCCGCGCCTCCCGCCCTTGCTGTTACATGAGTCCCTTTGGTTGTTACATTTACCTTTGTCACATTGCTGGGCTGCAACGTGACCTTTCGCACCGCCTTCTGCAACTCCCTAATTGCTTGGGATTTTCTTCCCGTGCCTGTTATGGGTGAGAAGTTATGAATCATGCATAAGCCTCATAGCAACTGGTGGCTATTTCGTCTGCCTCCCACCATTCTTTTGTAATCTGCCACTTCCCATTGTTTAACTGTTGAACATCAGGGGTGCGGTACAGCCACTTTGAAAAATTAAGCACAGTTCCTAACACGCCAAGAAGGGGCAACGTGTAGTCCAATGCGGAGGTGGTGGACGGCTCAATTGTTCTGGTCTCCCCAGCCATTAAAGTTTTGATGTTTGCCGTTGTCCAAATGTTGTTGACATTGGTGTAGCTTGGAATAATTGACGAAGTGTATTGCACGGTCTTCACGTTCCTTAAAACATACTGACTGAAAGAGAAAGTTTCAACACCCTTGAAGGAATCGTTAGAAACATCCCGCAGGTCGATAAACAGATTGCCGTTACCTAAAATCGAGGATGCTGCCTGCAACGCTGTAACTTCCGAAGCCGTTAAATAACTGTCCCACAAGAAAACTGTCGCCGTTGGGTCTGCTAAATTGGCACCATCTTTATCTTTCCCATCCTTATAGTTCTCAACCGCTTTTTTGGCTCTTGCTGGAAACCCGTTTGAACCTAAAGTTGTCTCACAAGCATGCAAAACCGGGCAATCAAACAAGTCCTTTTCTATGTCATTCCCGTCCAACGTCCAAATGCTTGACTCTTGGTAAAGGTCGCCGCTAGTGCTTCCATCTGAGGGCACTTGACCTCCAGAAGTAAGGCGGGTAGCAATGTTTGAGGTTACCCATGTGGCACTAAAAACCCCAAGCTGCCCCCCTTCTTCCCTCTCTAGGTTGGTGGATATTGCACCGTCCCTGCCTGCACCACCTAGCAGGAAGCCATTAGTGCCTGTAAAATAAGTCCCCGCATGGTCTTTGTTTCCCGTCCCACCATCGGAAAATGCTACAAGTGAATCAATTGGCCCACGCCAGCGCCTTGTGACCGTGTAACCTCCATCCCTATTCCAAGTTGTTACAGGCTGAATCTCTTGGACTTGATCAGAATCTAAAGGGTCACCGGGGGAAGTGCTGTGCCCTGCGTGCGGAAATCCTACAAAAGTGTTGTTAGCCATTATGCGTTGAAGATTACATCCTTTAGCCCGGTTGTGTTTGTCTGTATTCCTTTTTGAACAGCCAAGCTTGCCTTCATTGTCTGAAGTTGACTATCTCTTCCAGATTTAAACAACCCAATCCTTGCCAAGCTATCACTAAAGCCCCTCATCGAAGTAGCCTCTTGTTGCGGCTTCATTACACTCCCACCTAAAAGAGCTTCCATTTGCTTATTGAGAGCGGCCTCATTTTTCTTAAAAATCTTTTCAAACTCGGTGGGGTTTGCCTTCTTAAACTGATCTATCAACTCGTCTTGGGCGCGTTTAAAGTCGGGTTTTTCTTGCCAACCAAATGTTGATCGATTCATCATTGCCATACCCGCGCCGAATTGAGCGCTTGTGGGGTTTTGTCCGCTTGCGCGGAAATTGTCGTAAATCCTGTCGTGAATTTGTTTGTCGGTTGGCATTTTTTGCACACTTCCCGCGCCTAGTTGTGAGGGGAAAAAAATCTCCTTCCACCCGATCTCCTGTATTGTTTGGACGGTGGCGGCAAGGCTAACCCCAAAAGTGGCCATTTTCTCTGCCAAAAAAGTAAAAGCCGGAATCAGTTTGTTTTTTAGGATTTGGGAAACCGTTTTAAGTTTGTCCCCTGATTCCGTTAGCCTTTTGATAAGGTCTTTATCAATGATTAGCCCAAGTGAGTTTATTGCCTCCCCCACCTCCTTTGGGCTTCTGTGTATGCTTGCCGCAAACTGTTCAGTCTGAAACTGTTCAATCGTTTTCCCCGCCCCTAAAGCCCCACCCCTTATTGCTTCCGCTTCACCAATTGCAGAGAGGGTTCCCTTTACTGCTGCTGTTATTCCTGTTGCCAGCGCCGCAACAATAGTTCCAGCCGCAAGCTTCCCCATTCCCGCAACGCCTGCCCCTTTCAACCCTGATGTTCTTGCTTGAGACTTTGACCTTTCCACCAAAAGCGATTGCCTTCGTGATTGGGATAACGTCTCGCTTGAGAGCTTCTTGTTTATCTCAAGACGCTTGGCTTCCTCCCTTGCAAGCTTCTTGGTTATGTCCGTAAGTGAGCCAGCGTTCTTTCTCGCCTTGTCGTATTCACTTGCAAGCACTTTCTCAAGGTTAACAGCCTGCTTCCTGACCTTGTTCGCGTCCTTGTCTACATCTTTTATTTTGTTTGTTTTCTTAACGATTGAATCAATCGCCTTGTCGAAGTCTGCGGTGTCACCCACAAATACAAATTTAATTTCGTTCGCCATTCTTTGGTTGCCTCCTTTCGTAATTCTTGCGAGCCATGTCCCCTGCATAGCGGTCATTGTCTGAAACAAACCCACAAGAACCTTCCCCTTCCCCAAGGGCGGCAAGGTCAAAAACGACCTCCCCAAAAACTGTATCCATTGCCTCCTCGCTTGTTTTGTGTAGCTTACTCATCAGAACTATTTTCATGTACTGCAAGTTGTTCATGCTTGTCGGCTTTGAACCCTCCACCTTGTTAAAAAAAAGGGAAGGTTGCTGCATGGCGAGCGTTAGGTATCTCATAAACACCAAAGCCGCATTGCCCTTGTTGCGTATTTTCCCAATCCAGCGAAGGAATCGCACCTCCTTCTTAAAGGACGAATCTGCCAGCCCTTGGGAGAGTTGCCTCCAATTCCTTTTGCAGACCCAAACCGCAAAGCATAAATCCCCGAACATCGGTTGCCTCCCCCCGGTCACAAATGGACTGCCATAGCGGGACAGCACCACCATGTGACCAAGGGACAAAGGTTTCAACCGCTGCCCAAGGACTCGCGCTTGGGGAGGTATGACTGCTTTTAGGTAATCACTTTCAAGGCCCACACTATCAAGAGCCGGGTATGGTTTGCAGGACAACCGCTCCAACAGTAGTTGCAGCAGGGTTATTGTACTGACTGCAAGGAAGTGACACCCTGAACAAGTCTGTATTGCTTGCCGAGATTGAGCCACCACCGATGTAATTCCAGTTACCAACTAGAATCGGCGGCATCTGTGCTCCATCCTCTGCGTCCTGTGCTATGGCAACCAATGCACCGGGGGAAGGTAAATCCAACTCCGCTGCCGCTGCCGCCTCGCTTCCTCCGTAAAAGATAATTTCCCATGTGCAAGTGCGTCGATGGTTGTAAAGGTTGTAACCAAACACATTCCCGCGCTGATCTCTTGCTTCGGCAGTATCCACCTCATCCGTCAGGTTGAGGCTCTGCATATAGTTCTCCGTGATTGCAACTGTCCCCGCTAATGTGGGATAGGCTACGGTGCCGTCTACGCCATAAATGGTGGCGTTGCCTACTATCGTGTTGTTAGCCATAATTTCATTATTCTAGTTTATATTTACGTTTAATTTGCTCCTCACGAAGCCGCTCACCTTATATCGCACCAAACTGCCTGCCGGTTCTTCTGTCCCCATCCTGACGATGCTGGATGAGCGGGAACTGTTTGTCCCTGTGACTGTCGAGTTTGGAATCTGATAGTTATCTAGCAGGACGAACACCGATTCAGCAACAGCTTCGGCGGTGTAATAGGTGCCAGAAATGGGACGGTTGACTGCCGGGTTTTCAATGCAATCCACTTCCCAGTTAAAATCTACTACTGTTTTCTCAAGCACCCTGATCATGCTGATTGGGCGAAGGACAATTGCCATGACGCGAACGCGGTTAAGCATTTCCTCCATCTTGGATTGCACATCATCGTCCTCCAAAACTAACCCGGAAGAATATGCGACTGTTGCCGCTTCGTTATCCGCAACTGAGTCACTCAGCCCCCCTGTTCCTGTTAGGGTTGTGGCATCTTTTAATGCAGCGGAAGTTAGCGTAAAGGTTGAGCTTCCAGAAAAGGTAAGGACTGTGCCGTTATCTATATCAGCAGGCAGCGCATCTACGGTTAACGATGTTGTCCCTCCCGAATACCCTCCCCCGTTATTTATCACGGCAGCAACAAAAGGGGACTGCCCTGACAGCCTAGTGTGTAGTGCCCCCTGAATGTCTGTCATGTAAACCGCCATCAGAGTTCCGTGTAACGATCCTGCGCGACTCCATCCACAATCTCCTTGCCTGTTGAAATTGCGAGTTGCTGGTCATATCCATAGCCGCCCTTGTCATCAAAGAATGTCTCTGCTGACTCCGTTGTGGGCTTGGGAATCCCGAAGCGACAATCAGAAACCTTGTCCATGAATGCGATTGCGCTGTTATAGGCTGCAATCCTTACATCGCTAACATCTGTGACTGCACCCCCCACCCTCTTCATCAACTCAACAATGATTATGTCGAGCGCAGGGGAATGAAGCACGGTAGGCAGCGTCCCTGCCACGGAATCAATGCCGTTACGGGGGCATCCCTTGATGTAGCCACGAATCAGGTCAATAACATCAGAGACAACAGCAGTAAGAACGTCCCCGGCAGTTTGGCCTGAAGCCAACCCAATAGAGTTGTACTTAGCCAACTCCGTGTCGGTCATACGGGTCTGGACATCTGCCTCTACTATTGCCGTCCAAGCCATTTAGCTGTTTGCCTTCTCTGCCTTCTTGATGCCGTGACGCAAGAACAGAGCGAGCAAGGATGTGATAACCACGTTCATCGCAGCACCCATCTCAAGCTCTCCGGTGAAGTATCCAGCGGCCCCACCAAGCGCCCCTAAAAGTGCCGTCCAAGTCGTTTTGCTTTTTAACATTTTTTAATCCTTTTTTGGTTCGTGTTCCGTCTTGTCAACCGCTCCCAGCTTCAGTTCCACCTTGGGTTTATCTTTGCCCAGCGAAAGGGTGAGACTCGGAAAAGGCAGATCCAGAGCTATGTAGGGAACCTTGATGTTTAACCCGTCTGGTGAAACCCCGGCATCAGGCAAGACCCCTGCCTTTGCACCTATGCAGAGACTTGGGATTGCCCAGCTAATCTTTTGGCCGAATAGCGTTACGCTTGGGTTGGGCTTTAACGCCGCCCCAAACAGTCCATCTGCATTGGCGCTCACCGCACAAAGCAGTCCGATTACTATTAGTATTTTCTTCATTTCCTGTTCTCCAGTATTTGGATAATCTTGAGTATCACGTATAACAATGACGCAAGGCTCAACATAATCTTAATAAGCATGTCCATGTCGATGAGCCATGTACCGAGGCCCGTCGAACTTGCGAATATAACCTTAAGATCATCAAAATTCATTCAGCCGCTTTACCTTCGTAAGAGATGTCAAAAAACGGTGTGTCTATTTCCAGATCGCCGGACAGGCTTTTACACCCAGCCAGCATGCTAATCCCCGCGATCATCAGAGCTTTTACCGACACGCTTTGAAGCCTTGGGAATGCCCATGCACTTATACAAGGAAGCCACTTCTGATCGAAGTTGAGCGATCTCTTTAGCGAGCTTGTTTGTTTCCCTGTCATGTCCATTCAATTTGTCAATCAGTTTGACAATTATCTGGTAAAGTTCCTTGATCTCGCCCGATAGGTTTCGCAGAACGTAGAAAACGATCTTGTAGCCAAACACCCCCGCTGCCGCCGCCGCGACAACTGGAAAACCCAGCGTCTGGATTAAATTGGCGGTGTCGGTTCCCAAGCATCACCTCGTTACTCCGCTGCCGGTGCTTCAGCGGCAACAACCGTATCGTCACGCTCAAGCCCAAGCTGGGCGAGTGCGAGGTTGCCGATATAAACGGCATCAGTTTGCCCCGGTGTCTTGCCCCAAGCTGTCCAAGCCGCGCCGGTAACAGATAGCAGCGTGCTGAGAATTGGGGTGTTGCCCCACACATCGTTGCCTTCGCCATCGGTATATTTGCCCCAGCCAACTACGGAGAATTGCATACTGAACTCTGCCGCGCTGTTTAAGCTGATTGAAACTTTCGAGACGTTGAGACTCGCCGTGGGTTTTGTCTGTATTTCTATCATATCAAATTATTCCGCTGTATCTTTCCACGCTACCTTCTCCACTACGGACTCGGCTCGCGTGACTACCGTCTCACTCTGCTCGGCTACTGCTGCAACGGCGGGGGTGACTTCGTAAGACTCCATCGTCGCCACTTCGTGTTCGCCAATCTCCTCCCCGGCATCGTTGTAAAGTTTATGCTTCGTGACTTGCGGAGTGCTGACCGTCTTCGTGACTGTCTCGGTTGTGGTCTTCTCGACAAACTTGCCGTCAACCTCGACGATTTCAGTCGTGGAGACTTCCTCCTCAACTTCGCTTTCAACCACCACTTGACGCTCGCCCATCACCGCATCAACTGCTGGTTGCGCTGGCGTGACGGTTGTCGTGGTGATTTCCTCCAGCTTGCAACCGGCAGCAATCCACTCGTCCCACTTCTCAATTGACTCAAACTGAATGTTGCGCCCGTAGACTTGGTAAAGAATGTTATTGAGCCACTTGAACTCATTCGCATCGCAATGCGCTTGTAGTTCGTCGCCTTCCAGAACCGGCGTGTTGGCATCGTAACCATACGAGTCATCGCCGTGCGTGATTGTCACCAACACGCGCTGAATCGTGTCATCGATTGGAATTGTTTTCGTAATCTCCATTTTTAAATCCTCCTAGCGTAGCTCAACTGCTGTTACGTCTACATAGTAATCGCTCAATGTTGCGCCCGCTTCGTTGATTTCTTGGTAAATGTCACCATTGGAGTCGCACCCCACACGCCCACTAGAAGTGCTGCGAACGCTGTTCACGGTCGGGCAATTGTCCAGTTGTGGGTAAACGCCAGCAACCGAGAAACGAACGCCTTGTCCGCTTGTGATTGAGGAGTTAGTTAGCAGCGTACGCAAAAACACCGCTTTCGCGCCTTTAGGAATCTTGCCACTTGAAAGTGCCTCTAGGTTCATAATCTCATCATCAGCCGCCAATGGCGATGTTCCGTCCCTAACCCTAGCCACCGCCTCACAATTCACAATCTCCCCGCTCGGTCGCGAATAATTCCCCGAGCCGATTGCGCTGCCT
>TARA_R110000824_G_scaffold283089_1_pt1 | contig 12359 bp, 19 predicted proteins | sample TARA_R110000824 | Tara Oceans TARA_R110000824 (sample SAMEA4397747) | marine metagenome | biome: Polar Biome; feature: [MES] marine water layer (ENVO:01000295) within the mesopelagic zone...; material: water (ENVO:00002006), including particulate matter (ENVO:01000060) such... | reverse complement strand
TGAAGGGAAACGCTTATGGTTAAATACACCCTGACCTTTCTTTTTTAATTATACCATAGTATATGAATGACATGAAGACTGGAAATAAAGAGTTTAATGATTTCTCTAAAGAGATTAAGCACATTCTTAAGACAACTCCTGAAGGAGGATCACAGAGATTATCAAATCATATTGCCTCGTTTATTGATAAAGAATTGTACTACGTAGGAACCTTTAACACCAAAGAGAAATGAAAGACACGCTAATAGACTTAATGAATAGAGACCTAACCGATAACGGTATAGAGAATGAATAAAGGAGCTGGTAAATTTGTAATGTCTTCCTATCAAGAGAATGATGCTTTTGGTAGAGAGGTATTAGTTAACTGGTTGAACGATCAAGAATGGGCAAAAGAAGTACACAGTAAGGAAGACTATGGGGTAGATATCACCATTAAAGATCATAATGGAGATGAACATAGTTTTGAAGCTGAGGTAAAAACAAACTATCCATGGACAGATATGGATTCGTTTAAGTTCAATACTGTATCCTTTCTAGGACGTAAGAAAAAATGGGAGGAAAAAGGATTCTACTACGCCTTAATATGTAAGGAAACTAAGGCTATTTGCATCGCCCACTCGTCAACGATTTACAAGAAAGAGTATCGTGAAGAATTGATAATAGATACATCAGACAGATCAGGAGCAGATGCCTTTTACCGGGTACCTAAAGAAGAATGTAATTGGATCGCACCAACCTCTAAAAACACAGCTATGACACCACAAGCCTGGGAAAATTACACCACGAAGCTTAAAGAATCTTCTAAAGCAGTTTGGAAAGTAGCACAGTACCTACACAGCTTTAAATACACTGTAACAGTACCTGCAGTACATATCGCTGGGTCACCAGAAGAATATGCAGACTACATTGACGAAGGAGATATCATCCTACACCGGGAGAATATCAATGACATCATTGAAGTAAAGCACCAATCATGGGACTGGACCTCACACAGTGATATACCATGGGCAGAGATCATAGTATGCGCAAAGAAATCCTTTGATCGCCACACACAAAAACCAGCAGCATATTTCCTAGTAAACAAACAGCTATCACACGCACTAGTAATACAGACAGAGAACTGCGGAGAATGGACAGTGAAAGACATACACGATAAGAAGAAAGATTGGATACAGACAATGTACATGATCACACCTAGTAACTATCAATTCATACAGCTATGACATCCCAAGAAGCAAAGCAACACCAGAAGAAAGCTCAAGAGGACCCGGAATACCACTTTGAATGGTTCTTTGATGAGGACGGGGAAGAGATAAAAGAATTAACCTGGAAGGAGAAATTATATATAAGACTCAAGGGATTTATATCTAAATGAAGAAGACCTCACACAAAGGAGCACACGGTGAAGCACTAGTAATAGCCGATCTAATACTCTACGGAATAACACCACACGAACCTTTCATAAGAGATACTCCATACGATCTACTAGCTGCGCTAGGCACAACATACAGACGGATACAAGTCAAGTATAGAAGGTCAACAAAAGGATATGTAGAGGTGTCACCAAGACGAGCACTATCTAAAGCATACATGGAGAAAAACACAGAGTTTGATATCCTCGCAATAGTAAACGAACGTGGACATATAGCATACGTAAGTCAACAATCATTCATAGCATCTATAAGATTGAGAGTGACAGAAGCAGCACCACGATACAGAGCACAAACAAGATACTTTTACAATTACTCTAACCCATTAGAACTATTTAAATGATGTCAGCACAAGAGACAGTAACACGCATTAAAGCACTACATGCATTCGCTACACTAGCACCCAAAGGTGTAAGGAACATTGAAGATGCAACACAACATATCTCTCACGTATTGAAGATAGATACAGAAGATAATACCCAGATTAAGATTGCGATAATCGTTGTAAGTACACAAGGATTAACGCTGGCACAGTTAGCTACACTACAAGCCTACAAGGATAGAGGATACACATACAGCTACATACTAGCACACAGTGAGACCGATATATACTACTGCGAGATATCACAAGTTGCAGGACACGTTAACCTAGGTACATTCAAGCTTAATAAAGACTGCATGAAGACAATGCCAATTGGATAGTCACAAACATTAACACAAGAACCAAGAGCCTCGCCAGTAATGACGGGGCCTTTCTTTGTTATAGATATACCATATATGAGATGGCAGTTGTGGTACAAGGGTAGGAGATAAGAGAGATGAAAGAAAGTAAGGGAGGGATTGTTAGCCATCTGCGTATGCCTGTGTGCGTGCGAGGAGCTGTGATCGGTGGGGTAGGAGAGGGGGTGCCTTGAAGTACTATTTAACATAATGTATGTTATGACCTTTTTTAGGTACCCTGCTGAACCCACTAGTTCTGTTAGATCCAGACGGCCTGAAGGTAGATTAGAAAAAGCTAAAAGTTTTGGAGGTCAGTGTTTACAAGGAAGGGGCATGGGGTCCAGGATCGGTTCCGGATTTGGTTTCGCAATCCCCTACAACGTATATAATCCCCTCTATCTCTATTACACATAATTTTAGTTACAATAATCAGTTTTAATAAGACAAAAAAAAACCATGTTTACCAATATTCTGTCCTTAAAGTATTGTCTTACAATGTGTTTAGGCTGTTACTGTAAACTAAAGCTTTAGTATTGACTTTATGGTTTATTTCCTGTAACTTCGCTAACGTGTTATCACTGTGACTTTCCTGACGGGTCACATGCCACACACTAATAGAGTAATGTTCTTGGTCTTATAGACAATTACTGATCATTTACGCTAATCTACTCCTTCGGAGTTATAAAGGGTTAGCTGTGTCTTCCCCTCTCGTGCTAAATTAATAGTTATCTTTGTCATATGAAGGTAAAGAAAGGGAATAATAAAAAGAAATATGATGGCCGTAGCGGTTCTTATCCAGTGGGTGTAAAGAAGAGTGGATTTGCTATAAGAAAGCCATTTAGTGCTGAAGAAGCTCCTGCTGAAGCAGCTAGGCTTAACTTAGACCCTAGGATAACGGACGCAGTCTTTGAGGTAAGTGATGAAATGGGCGCTCATCCATTTAAAACAGGTAGAAAGGTTGATACATACCTAAATACCTCTAGAGAGTTACTAGCAGAAACAATGGCTAAGAAGCAAGGCGCATTATCTTTGTCAAGAGTTAGTGACGGAGAGAAAGAGTTTATACCTAAACTAGACAATGTTATTGATAAGCTTTCTACATTATCAGATAAAGATGTTAATAGCTTAAAGGCAGAGGTCATAAGACTTAGTAAAGAATATAAGAATATAGACCCAGAATCTAGTAATGTTTACAAGATGAAAGAGGCTGCTTCAATTGCAGCCAACCAGGATTGGTCTAGCTTGAAACCACTAAGAGAGAAGGCAGGATTAACAAAGGAAGAATTACTACAGCTTATACAAGCTCCTGAAGATGCAGGATGGGCTGAAAAATTAGGTTTTAAAGCTGTTAGAGCAGCTGCTTCAATGAAGGATTTTAGAAAAGGCGGTAAAGTCCCGATGATAAAAAGAAAAGACGGGTCGTATTCTCCTCGTGGACTATGGGATAACATCCGTGCTAATAGAGGTTCTGGTAAGAAGCCTACCAAGGCTATGAATGAAGCTAAGGATAGGATAAACAATGAAGGTTAGTCGTTCCGCAAAGTATTATCAGGAGAACCCTGAGGCTCGTAAGAAGAAGAACAGATACAATAAGAAGTATCATTCTAGTATTACCAGGAGACTTTACCGTGCGTTTTTAAATAGGAAGAATAGAGAAGCTGGTACATACGGCAATGGTGACGGTAAGGACTGGGACCATGATGAGGGCCGGATGATTAGTGCATCTGTAAATAGAGCTAAGAAAGATGAAGGCAAAAAAACAGGGTAAGGTAAAGGTAGATGCTCCAAAGGGGTATCACTGGATGTCTGAGCGTGGGAGATATTTCCTAATGGCTCATGAAGGAGATTTGGTTGCCCACAAGGGTGCAAGTTTATCTGTAGATTTCAAGGTCATAAGTAAGCATAATTCATAAAACTAACATATATTTGTGCTGTCCTTTAACAGACAATTGGTTTTGGTTTACCGGTAGAAGGGGTCCTCTTGATTGAGTGATCCCTTTTTCTTTTAAATTTTATGTATCTTCAGTGTAACAAATACCAAAACTTATGAAGACTTATGTTTTAAAAGGAAAGATCCAGAATCTAATTGAGATCTTTAAACAAGAGGAGCGTAGCCCGGAAGCTTTAATCTCTTATTTAGCAGAAAGAAAAATCAAGATTACTTGGAAGGCTCTTATGAACCGATGGGATAGGGGATAGTCTCTGTGCCATTGCACATTCTGTAGTACCTGGATACGTACATCCTTCCTTTCTGTGTTAATCCCCAACGTACACGATAGTTATATTTTGTCTCATCACGAAAGATATGGTCCTCACGTGTGTCGCTAGGCGTAAGCTTATCAAAGTGCTTGTATATTAGACCGGCATTTTTAAGCTGTGGGAAGTTCCTACGTGCTACTCCACCTTCATGTCTGTTAAACTTTTCAGATATATGCTTTAGTGTAAAGAACTCTAGTTCATACATGTAGCACATCATGTGTAGGTTGTTTGATCTCAGGTCTAGCACCTCATCAAAATAGCGTGTTGCCATATAGATGTTTTGCATACCCTCATGGTTAATGTATCGGGGCTTGATACGTGAGTATTCACGGAACATACGTGACTTGCCCACTCTTGATTTAGGCATAGATTAAATTGTGTATTTTTGTAGTATACAAATTTACGCATTCATGGCAACACTTACAGGCAATAAAGTAAAAGACAGTTATCAGTCGCTATTAAAGCTATCTTCAGGTGGATCTACATCAACAATTAAGACTGTTCAAGATGGTCTAGGTGTGTCTACCGGATTAAAGTTAAGCACTACTGCTGTTGAAGTAAACACTTTAAAGATAACAGAGACACCTACAAGTTCTTCTTCAGAGTTAACTGTATTAGTTTATGATGATACTACAAAAGAGGTAAAGACACGTGAGTTAAGTGTTAGTGCTTTTGGTGGTTCATCACCGGTATTCGCTAACCCAATGTTTATATTAAGACCTAGTGCTGCTTATACATTAACTACTTCAGGGGCTACACCAGCTCAATCTGGAGTAAATAATAACAGTAATGCTTCGTCATATTTATTGAATGACAGTAGTAATACACATCTTCAGACTAGCTCAACAACTTCCAATGCTGTTACGGTATCTATTGCAGGTTTGGTTAAGATAGATATAAACTTTATCTTAGAGGTTACTGGCACAAATACAGATATTGTAGTCAATGTTATTGAAAAACCTAGTGGTGGATCAGCGTCAACTATACAATCTATAACTAGAGGTCATGCAGCTGCTGGAAATACTGCTATTGGATTTTCACTAGTAAGACATGTAGCTGTTGGTACTGATTTATACTATACTATTAATAGAGTTGGTGGCGGTGGTGCTTTACTGACAACCTCTACCTTTATTCTCACTAAGTTAGATTAATGGATTACGATCACGAAGGAGCTTTTATTGATGAATTTTCTCGTGCTGTACTTAAGGTATATAGGGATCTTTTGGATAAATATGAAATTGAAGATGACGATGCTGTAATGACCCTAGCCACTGGAGTCTATGTTGAAGGCCATAAAGGAAATACAAACCTTGTAGCTTCAATGATGACTACGGCTATGGATCCAGATGAGTTAAACACTATTATTCAGACATCTTTAGAGGTCTATTTAGGATCAGATGAAGTTGATGAAGTTAATAACCCTGAAGAGGGGACTATTGAATGGTGGCTTAAACGCATGGGTAGTGACTACGGCAGCGAGTTAAACTAAATTGAAATGAACTTAATTAGAAAAATCATTATAGGGCAAAACCCTAAAGATGCTATGGCATACTATATAGGTATGACTGTAGGATCTGCTAAGATAGATACCATAATATTTGACGAAGAGGCGATGGTAAGGTTTCAAATCCTCAGGTATCGTGTATATATTAATGACCCAGAACAAGGGACCATGCTATGGAAAGACATAGTAGGAATGCCCGTTGTAATAGAATACGATTGTAGGTTCAAATAATACCTACGCCAATTTAATTTAATAAATACATAATGAAAAATCCTAACGCATTCATCATACGTCTGCCGGAGAAGTTTAAATCAGAACTTGAACTAGGAGACGTTAACATACTGTTAGTCAGCAAGTTCCAGGAGTTTGAAAACCGACACATGGAGGCTAAGATTGTCTCTCTACCAGTTCTACATGATACTGGCGCAAAGGTTGGCGATACTCTATACTTCCATCATCACGTTGTTCTTAATGCACATTTTGATATTGGTGATGATCTTTACCTAGTACCGTTCCATCCTATGGGTGGACGTAATAACTTGGCCAATGCATTTAAGAATGAGGAAGGTATCCACCTTCTTGCTGACTGGGTTTTTATGGAGCCAATGGAGTCTAGTAAAAAAATGAAGAGTGATTTAATTGAGCTTTTACCGGAAGACGCACCAAACGATCATGGTCGCATCAAATACCCATCAGAAGCACTAGAAGAAATGGACATACACCCTGGTGATGTAGTCTACTTCAGTAAGAACAGCGACTACGAAATGGAAGTTGACGGTGAGAAATTATGGAGAATGATGACAAGCGATCTAGAATATGCCGAGATCAAAAAGTAAACCAAGTTTCACTACGCTAGGTGCTGCAGAATCTCTCAAATCTTCAATGGAATTTGCTATTGAAAACATGATTGAGGAGATAAAGAAGCCTGTAGATAAAGAGCTATCCGGTTCCCAGAGAAAGGCGGAACTACAAAGTATAAAGCAGACAGCTGTAGATGCCCGTGAGCTTATACAAGAACGTCAGCGACTAGAGATTATGATCAAGGAACTTCGTGAGACCGGTGGTGTTGCTGAAATTACTGATTTCTCTGGTGGTTTTGCCGAACGGTTTAGCAAGTAATTATGCCTGGACTTAGAAAGATTGAGGGTTACACTGCTGAAGTCATAAACATATGCCCGCAAGATACTGAGGGTGAGGTTGTTGAGATATCCGAGCTGTATATCCAATTACCTAAGGTTCCTGCAAAAAAAGATATTCTCTTCCACGACAAGAAAAAGGAAGACCAAATGTGGCGTAGGATTGATGTTCCATCCGAGCTTCTACGTGTTAGGTCTATGGATGAATGGGCAGAGAAACCCAAAGAATTTAGACAGAAGCACTCAAAATATATTGAGATAGAGTTTCAGCGTAGGAGAAACGGGGTGTGGTTTATGAATAATGGCATACCTACCTACATAACTGGTAGGCAATATATGTTACTCCAATGGTCCAAGATGGATATTGGATATCCTAGTTATCTTAAGTTCCAGGGTAATCTATTCATTCATTTTGCTGCATGTGAATATGATCCAAGATCTTTAGGTCAGGTATTTACTAAGTGTAGACGTTCTGGGTACACCAATATATCAGCATCTATATTAGCGGATGAGGGGACACAGGTTAAAGAGAAGCTTCTAGGTATACAGAGTAAGACAGGTAAGGATGCACAGGAGAACATCTTCATGAAGAAAGTGGTCCCGATGTATAAGAGTTATCCATTTTTCTTTAAGCCTATACAGGATGGTACAACTAATCCACGTATGGAATTAGCTTTCCGGGAGCCTTCAAAGAGGATCACAAAGAATAACAAAACCTCTTCAGCTGGTGAAGCTTTAGATACTATAATAAACTGGAAGAACACTACCAATAATGCTTATGATGGGGAGAAGCTACATATGCTGTACCTTGATGAAGCGGGTAAGTGGGAGAAGCCTTCAGATATCCGTGAGGCTTGGCGTATTGAACGTACTTGTCTTATTGTAGGTAGACGTATTGTGGGCAAGTGCCTGATGGGGTCTACTGTGAACCCTCTTGATAAAGGGGGTAAAGAATTTCGTGATCTATACTATAATAGCGATCCAAACGAAAGAAATCAGAATGGCAGGACCAAGTCTGGTCTATATAAGATCTTTGTGCCTGCATACAACGCATTAGAAGGGTTCTTTGATAAATATGGTAATCCTATAGTTGAAGATCCTAAAAGTCCCGTAGAAACGATTGATGGAGATTTTGTTGATATAGGAGCGAAGACCTACTTAAAGAACGAGAGACAGGCATTAATGACAGATGCTTATGAACTCAATGAAGTAATTCGTCAGTTCCCCTTTAATGAAGACGAAGCTTTCCGAGACTCCACTAAGTCTACAATTTTTAATATTGCTAAGATATACGAGCAGCTAGGCCACAATCAAGAGCTTTACCCTAGCCCTATTGTTAGCGGTAACTTTATATGGGCAGAGAAAAACAAGAAAGTAGTATTTAGTCCTGATCCTAATGGCAGATGGAAAGTAGCATGGCTACCTCCAGAGAAAGATCAAAACCAGTACATGGCTAAATACAGTAAGATATCACCTCCGGAAAATTCTGTTGGGGTTGGTGGCGTGGATAGCTATGACCTTGATGCTACCGTAGATGGAAGAGGATCTAAGGGTGCCTGTCATCTGTACGTTAAGTTTAATATGAAGCACAATATATCAAATATGTTTGTTGCTGAATATGCATCTAGACCACCGCTTGCTAAAATATTCTATGAGGATATACTTATGGCAGCCTTCTTCTATGGATTCCCAATACTTATAGAAAATAACAAGTACGGTATTGCTAGGCATTTTGAGGCTAGAGGTTTTGATAACTACTTGATGGACAGGCCAGAACATCTTAAGAACGGAAGCTCTTCTTCAAAGACAAAGGGTATACCGTCTAACTCTCAAGATATTATAGATAGCCATGCCCAGGCAATTGAAGCTTTTATACACAACCATGTAGGGTATAATCATGAGAGCGAAAACATGGGTAGGATGTATTTTAATCGTACACTAGAAGATTGGATCGGTTACCGTATTGAAAATCGTACAAAGTATGATCTCACTATATCTGCAGGATTGGCTCTTATGGCCGCACAAAAATTCAAACCTGAAAAGCCTAAGACTAATTTTAATGAAAAAGTCTTTTTAAGACGCTTCAAACCTATACAGCGTTAAAGACCCTTTCTTTTATTCTTATATTTGCATATTATAACGTAGCCCTTATTATGCAAGACGATTTGAACCAAAGGGATAATTTTGGAAACTTCCCTAATCCAATGGCCGATGCTCCGACTAAAATGAGCAAGGCATATGGACTGAAGTACGCCATGTCAATTGAGAAACAATGGGGATCAGCTGATAATGAAGGAAGTACCTTCAGACGCAGAATGAAAGCTATTGAACTTAATAGAGATTATGCTCATGGTACTCAAGATACCAATATTTATAAAAAAATACTCACCTCTCTAGATCCTAGTAATGGTGATGGTTCATTGCTTAATCTTGATTGGACACCGGTACCTATTGTGCCTAAGTTCGTTAAGATTGTAGTAAATAAAATATTATCTAAAGACCCTTATCCGAAAGTAGAAGCTATTGATCCTGTCTCAAGGATGGAGAAGGAAAAGGAGCGTGATAAAATAAAAAGACGCATAAAAAACAGAGACATACACAAGAAAGCTAAGGACCTAGGTCTTAAGGCTGACTTTAATATTGATGCTCTACCAGAAACTGAAGACGAAGCAGAGATATTCTTAAATGCAAATCTTAAGATAGCTTCAGAAAGTGTAGCACAGATAGCTACAGACTTAACACTACAATGGAACGACTTTAACGAGAAGATTTACCGTAGAGCTGTTGAGGATTTAGTGGTAAATGGTATAGCAGTAGTAAAGCGTGAAAACGATCCTAACTACGGTATCGTTGAAGAATACGTTGACCCTGCATACTTTGTGCATAGCTACACTGAAGATCCTAACTTCACAGACCTTGTATACGCAGGGCATATGAAGCGCATGACTATTCAGGACCTTAAACGTAAATCTGAAAACGATTTTACAGAAGAGGAATTTGAACAGATTGCAAATCAAGTAAGAAACAAATACAATAACAATGCTAGTAAGGTGACACAGAGTCACTATGATCGTAGTACTAATAAGACTTCATTCGGTTATGACGAGTATATTGTTGAGGTTCTAGATTTTGAGTTTTTATCTGTTGATGATATTATCTACGAAGAGAAAACATCAAGATTCGGTAACACAGGATTTCACTATAAAGGATACGAATACAAAGCGCCAACACAGAGCGTTTATGATCGTAACCCGGTAAGTATGAAGAATACTACTGTCTATGGTGGTACATATGTTATAGGTACTAAGTTTATTTTTGGGTACGGTATGAAGAAAAACCTACCGAAAAACGTACATGACATTAGCCGTGCAAGAATGAGCTATAGCGCCATCGCTACCAATATGCGTAGAATGATGCCTAAATCTATGGTGAATGGAGTAATTGGATTTGCCGATCAACTTCAGCTTACTCACCTAAAGATACAGCAAGCTATTGCTAAAGCTAAACCTGATGGTCTACTTGTAGATATTGAAGGTCTAGAGAATGTACAGCTAGGACGTGGTGGAGATCTACAACCATTAGATATACAAGATATCTACGAACAGACAGGTGTGTTCTACTATCGTAGTAAGAACCCTGAAGGTGGATTTCAAAACCCTCCGGTACGTGCATTAGAGAATTCTATACGTAATATCAATGAGATGATTGGTATCTACAACCACTACCTAAGGATGATCCGTGATGCTACAGGTATCAATGAGGTAATGGATGGTACCAGCGCTAAAGGAGAGCAGCTTGTAGGTGTTCGTGAGCAGCAAATGGCTGCCGGTAATAACGCTATATATGACATAACAAATGCTGCAGCAGTATTGTACCGTAAGGTGTGTGAAGATGTAGTGAAATGTCTACAAGTTATCCCTCCAGGTTCTGTGTTGTATAATATATACACCAAAGCACTAGGCGAGCAGTCTATGTCGCTGTTAAATAGTTTCCGTGACCTACCTATGTACAACTTTGGTATACGTGTAGTAAACGAGATGGGAGATAATGAAAAAGCATACTTAGAGCAAAACATACAGATTGCATTAGGTCAAAAAGAAATTGATCTTGAAGATGCTATATCTATACGTCAGCTCAAAGATGTTGATCAAGCAGAGCAGCTATTAATTGTCCGTAGACAAAAGCGCAGGCGTGATATGCAGAAGTTATCTCAACAGAACTCTCAGATGCAGGCCCAAGCAAATAGTCAAGTGGCACAAGCTACTTCACAAGGTAAGATGCAAGAGGCTCAGATGATGGCTCAACTAGATTTGCAAAAGCTACAAATGGAAACACAAGCAAAAGCTCAACTTCTAGAGATGGAATACCAGCTAAAAATGCAGCTTGAACAAGTGAAGCAACAAGCATCTGGCATGAGTCGTGAGATGGAGTCATCTAGCAAGCGTGACCTTGATATTCAAAAGGAAGATCGTAAGGATGAGCGTGTTAAAAAACAAGCCGTAGAGCAGTCAAAATTAATATCTCAACGCCAAGGAACACGTGGTGAATTGGAAGAGAGTGAGGAGTTGGACCCATTTGACGCACTATAATAAAACTTAACTTTGCCATATGGCCACACAGATAAATCTAGACACCTCAACCAGAGTTGATATAACCTGTAGAAAGGGAGATACATTCTCTCTTGAGTTCACTTTTACGGATAGTTCAGGAGTAGCTATTAACCTTACAGGATATACCTGGAAAATGGATGTCAAAGAAACAGACACTTCATCTGGAGATATTATAGCGGATGATAGCTTTACTTATAGCGGAACAGCAGCAGGATTACTAACAGTAACCGCTACAGCATCTACAATGGCTGGAGTAACCGGGGGTTTATACGTATATGATTTACAGTCTACAACTGGAGGATCAGTGAAAACATGGATTTACGGTTTGTTCACTATAAACGAAGACATTAGTGAGTAATAACATACAAATAAAAAATGGTGATAGCATAAACATCACCTCTCCTACAACGGCTTCAGTTAACGTAAAGTCTACATCTAGTGTTACTAGCGTTTCTGTAGCTAGAGGAGGAGATAAAAACTATGTTCATGAGCAGTCTTCACCGAGTACTACATGGACGGTAGATCACAACTTAAACAAACGTGTTGCTATATCTGTAGTGGATTCAGCAGGAACAGTTATAATATGCGATGTACGCTATGTGTCCGATAATCAAGTGGTTCTAACCTTTGATGCAGCGACTAGTGGAAATGCATATGCTAATTAGTATTAAATTTGTAAAAAAGAAATAAGTCATGGCAT
>TARA_R110000824_G_scaffold7807_3_pt1 | contig 12385 bp, 14 predicted proteins | sample TARA_R110000824 | Tara Oceans TARA_R110000824 (sample SAMEA4397747) | marine metagenome | biome: Polar Biome; feature: [MES] marine water layer (ENVO:01000295) within the mesopelagic zone...; material: water (ENVO:00002006), including particulate matter (ENVO:01000060) such as...... | reverse complement strand
GCTAAAGATTTTTTGTTTTTAAGACTACTAAATATTTTTTCATCTATAGTATTAGGAGTTACAAAATCAATATAAGTAACATTATTTTTTTGCCCAATTCTATGTGGTCTATCTTCTGATTGTAATCTTGCTTCTAAGTCATAAGTATTAGCATAATAAATTACAGTTTTAGCTGCAGTTAAAGTTATTCCATAACCTCCCATACGGGGATTAGCTATAATATATTTATAATAACCACTTTGAAAATCTTTTATAATTTGTTGTCTATCTTCAGATTTAGTTTCTCCAAAATAAGTAGCTACAGGGATTTTAAAATGTTCTTTTAATTTATTTTGAATTTCTTTTACCGACCTTTTATAATTAGCCCAAATGATTACTTGACCATCTGTTTCCTCTAAAACTTGAACTAATTCAGTCAATCTAGGATTACCTCCAGAAATTGTTTCTTCAGTACCGTCATCATGTTTAACAAATCCACATAAAACTTGATGAAGTCTTAATAATCGAGTAATAACTAAAGGAGCTGTTATCGATTTTTCTTTAGCTAATTCAACGTAAGCTTTTTTACGCAAAGTTTCATATATTCTTTTTTGTTCTGGAGAAAAATCTATTTCTCTTTTTTGGTATAATTTATCAGGTAAATCAAGACAGTCATCTTTTGTTACTCTAAACATGTGTTCTTTAATTGAATCTTTAAGTTCATCTAAATTTTGATAATCAACTACTTCATGAAAAGTTTTCATATTAATAGTTCTTCTACGCAAAACACAATATCTATTTCTAAATCCATAAAAACTACAATTTAAAACGTATTCAGATAAAAATGACATTTGAGTATAAATATCAATAGGACTTTGAGTAATAGGAGTTCCTGTTAATACTCTCCTAAATTTAGACTGTTTAGATAACTTTAAAATATTTTTAGTTCTTCTCGCAGTGCGATGTTTAATGGTACTTGACTCATCAACAACTACTAAAGACTTATGTACATTAAGAAAACGTTGAGTATAATTCAGCCCTTTTGTTGTACTAAAAGCCTCTACATTAATAATAAATATTTTTAATTTATGCGTATCTTCCCTTAAAAAATCTTTTAATCTTTTAATGTTAGATTTAGTTTCAACGGGTTTCCAAAGTTCTAAATGAGAGTATTCCATAACATCATCGGGCATATGAATTGGAATCTCAGCTTGTTCCCAATTTCTATAAACACCTTTAGGCGCTATAATAACTGCAGAATTAATTTCGCCCTTTCTATATAGATAAGCTATATTATCTACTATAACTTTAGATTTACCAGTACCCTGTTCCATAAATAAAGCATAGTATTCTTTATCCCTACTTATATTAAAAGCATCAAGTTGATGTTTAAATGGTTCAGTTTTAAACTTAAAGTCCTTAACTTTATCGTCACTAAATATGATTTTCATTTTTTACTTTCTTTAAAAATTTAATTATATATAAAGAATTATTATTATAAAGTAAAATTTTAATAGAAAGGAAAGAAATGAAAAAAGGTAAAGTATATGTTGTTCAAGAGAATCCTAAGTTTAGTGTTCTTACTGCTGGGCAATATGGAGAATTAAGTGTTCTACTTCCTTTTGGATCTCAAGTAGTTTTGAGCGTAGCTCCTACATTACATCTAATTAGAAAAAAGTTAAGAGATTTTTCTGATGACGATTATATCGTTGCTATCGGCGACCCTACTGCAATAGCTATTGCATGTATGGTAGCAGGAGAAGTAAATAGAGGTGTAGTTAATATGCTTAAATGGGATAAAAGAGAAAAGATGTATTATCCCGTACAAATAGATTTGACTGGAAGAAAGGAGAGAGAGAAAAATGGCTGATGTAGATATTTTTCAATCGCTAGAAAAAGATGCGAAACGTCAAAAGGAAATTCCTAATGACGAAAAGTTTAAACAACTCAATACACTTGCAAAACGTTTTATTGATACTAAAGACGATATTTCTGTAGCAGAAGAAAACGTAAGTAAGTTAAAAGAGAGTTTAAAACAAATCAAGGAGAATGACCTCCCTGATATGATGAGTTCTTTAAATATGGATCAATTTAAGTTGACAGATGGTACAGTTATCTCTATAAAAGATGACGTATTCGCTTCAATTAAATCTGATAAAAATGTCGAAGCATTACAATGGCTTGACGATAATGGATTAGGAGATATTATTAAACATAAAATCTCTGTATCTTTTAATCGTGGAGAACACGAAGATGCTGAGAAGTTTAAAGAATTTTTTGGCAAATCATTTAAACAAGAGTTAGATGAGAAGTCAACAGTCCATCCTCAAACATTAAAAGCGACAGCTAAAGAAATGGTGCATAGTGGCCAGAATTTACCTGATACACTTTTCAATGTATATGAGGCTAAGATTGCTAACGTGAAAATACCGAAAGGAGAATAAAATGGCTGATACACAAGTAGCGAAGAAAGAAAACTCAGCACTGAGTATTCCTGCAGAGGATTTACTCGCTGATGTTGGAAGAGGACTTGAAAAAGTTTCTTCTGACGATATGACGATACCGAGGTTAGCTATCATACAAAGTGGTAGTCCTCAACGAAAAAAGAAAGACGATAAATATATAGAGAACGCAGATGAGGGAATGGTATTTAATACTGTTTCTAATGCTCTATACAAAGATACTTTCTATGTAGTACCGTGCGAATTTGAGAAATTATTTATCGAATGGATACCACGAGAGAGTGGAGGTGGTTTAGTGACGATGTACAACACCTCTAATAAACCGCAGGCAAAAAAAGAAGAAAATGGCAGACGTTTTTTATTGGAAAATGGTAATCAATTAGTTGATACTGCTCAACATTACGTTATGGTAATTGGTAAAGATGGTTCATATGAACCAGCAGTTATGTCAATGTCATCTTCTTTATTAACAGTGTCTCGTAATTGGGTAACTCGTATGAAGTTACAACGAGAAAATGTTAATGGAAAATTAATTGAGCCACCTACTTTTTATTACAAGTGGCCAATAACTACAATTGAGAAAACAAACTCAGATGGCTCGTGGTTTATTTATAAAATAGGAAACCCTGAACCTGTAGGAGATGCTGATTTATATCAAGCAGCGAGAAGTTTATCCGATTCTGTAAGAAAAGGGGTAGCTACTGCTGATGTGAATACTGATAACGATAATATACAATTTTAAATGTTATCTCAAGAGTTCTTTGACTTATTTAAAGGTCTTGAGCGTGCTCATGGCCGTTACGATTTAGCGACAGAAAATCAAGGCGGCCAAAAGCAAGGGGGAACTGCACGTACAGTTCAAGAAACACTTACGTTACATGAATGGGAATTACATTTAAAAGGTGAAAGAGGTCTTGGTGTTATACCTATTCGTGATGATAATAAAGTTTATTGGGGAGCAATAGACATTGATGTATACGACTTAAATTTAGAAGAATTTAGCAAGAGCCTCAGCTCATCACCAATTATACCATGTAGGACTAAGAGTGGAGGATTACATTTATACGTTTTTTTTAAAGAATCAATATTAGCTAAAAGTGTAGTTCCTAAATTAAGAGAAATAGCTACATTATTAGGATATGCGAGTGCAGAGATATTTCCTAAACAAATTAAAATAATATCTGAAAGAGGAGATGTTGGTAATTGGATAAATATGCCATATTTTGGAGGAGAATTTTCTACTCGATATGCTTTTTATAATGGTAAAAGATTAACTTTAAAAGAATTTATAAAGACTGCTCAAAGTAATAAATTAAGTAATATAAATGAAATTAAGATTCCTAATTTTAAAAAAGAAAATAATGAATTATTACCCGATGGTCCTCCATGTTTACAATATTTAGTTAAAACAGGAATACCTGCAGGATCAAGAAACAACGCCTTATATAATTTAGGTGTATATGCAAAAAAAGCTTATGCAAATGATTGGGAAGAAAAATTAGATGATTATAACTTAAACTTTTTAAATCCTCCATTAAAATCGAGAGAAGTTCAAACTGTTATAAGTTCTTTAAATAAAAGGTCTTATAATTATATGTGTAGTGAACCTCCTATTCAACCCTTTTGTAATAGGTCGTTATGTGTATCTCGTAAGTTTGGAATATCAGAGAATGGTACTATGCCGAGAATAAGTGGAATAACTAAAATAGTAACAGAACCTCCTACTTACTTTTTAACTGTAGATGATTTAAGAATTGGACCATTAGAATCAATAGATATTCTTAATCAAAAAAACTTTCAACGTGTGGTATTTGAGCATATAGATAAAGCTATTCCTTTAGTTTCTCCTCATCTATGGATTGAAATAATGAACGATTTAATTGCTAAAGTAGAGATAGTTGAAGCAACTGACGATTCATCTAATAAAGGAAGATTATGGGAATTATGCGAAAGATTCTGCACTGGATCAAGTTCGTCCGATGCTATGGAAGATATATTAAGAGGTCAATCTGTTACTATTAAAGGAGAAACAATGTTTAGAATTAATGATTTTATGGAATTTCTTGAGAAACATAGATTCAAAGAATTTAAATTACATGAAATTACTGCTCATCTTAAAGAAAGAGGTGCTAAACATAACCCTAAAAAAGTAAAAGGAAAGCATGTTAATATTTGGGTTATTCCAGAATTTGAAAAACAAAAAGAAGATTTTACGGAGCCAACCATTGAGGAGGTATTTTAATGAGCGATGATAAAAAAGTAGTAGATGTAGTAGTGAAAATCAAAGGAATTTCATTATTCGGAGAAAATAAATCAAAAGAAAAAGAAAACATTAGTGACAGCGATGATAAGAAAAAAAATCCGAAGAAAGAAAAGATAGAATTAAATCAAGAAGATATAACATAAGGGAAAAATGAGCACATTAGCGACAACGATGGTAAGAAAGACGGTACCAAGAAAAAAGAAAACTCACATGGGAAGGCATGATCCTGTTTATACTAAACATAGAAAAGAAAAAGGACAATTTAAAAGAAAGAAAAATCATTGGAGCCAAATATGAAATATTTATTTTTTGATGTAGAAACTACTGGATTATGGAAAAGAGATTTAGAAGCAACTGATCCTAAACAACCTAAAATAGTTCAAATTGCTGCTCAACTAACAGATGAAGATGAGAAAGTCCATGCACAATTAGCTTGTATAGTACAACCAGATAAATGGTCTATACCTAAAGAAGCTGAAGATATTCATAAAATAAGTGATAATATAGCTTTGCAATATGGTGTTCCTCTGATAAATGTATTAGGAATGTTTAATTCTCTAGCAGCACAAGCTGACGTATTAGTGGCTCACAATACATCATTTGATTTACAGATGTTATTAAGAGAATTTAATGCGATAGGAAAAAGTTTTAGGATTCCTAAAGAGCAACATTGTACGATGATGACTGCTAAAGATATTTTAAAATTAGAAAGTAATTTTAATGACTATAAATTTCCTAAACTAGAAGAAACATATAAACATTTTTTAGGAGCAGGAGGATATCATAATTGGCATGATGCTTTAACTGATATTATTATCTGTAGAATAATCTACTTCCACATGAAAGCGAAAGGAATAAAAATGGAAAAACCACGTGCAATGCCTAAAGCATTAATTAAAAATTTGGACGAAAAAATATACAAAGAGTTTTTAAATCTTATAGAATCTATTAAAGAAGATACTTTAAATGATTGGGAAAAAGGTTTTCTTAAAGACCAAAAAGAAAGACATGAGAAATATAAAGAAAAAATACTTATGAGCGATAAACAAATGAATATATTAAGAAAGTTTAAAGATAAATGAGAGTATTAGTAACAGGTTGCGCTGGTTTTGTAGGATCACATCTTACAGAACATTTAGTTAATAGAGGAGATACTGTTTACGGTATAGATAATTTATTAACAGGGCAAGAAAAAAATATAGGAAATTTGCATAGTTTTATAGAAGCAGATATTAGTAAAACTAATGATATGAAAGATATTATAAAACAAATTATAAATGAAGGACCTATTGATTTAATTTATAATTTAGCATGTCCTGCAAGTCCTGATCACTATATAAAACATTCTCTTAAAACTTTAGATACTTGTTATTTAGGAACTAAAAATATTTTAGATGCTGCGTTTTTAACAAATTCTATGGTCATACACACATCTACTTCAGAAGTATATGGAAACCCGGATCATAGCCCTCAAGAAGAAGATTATTACGGAAGTGTAAATTCTTTTGGACCACGAGCGTGTTATGATGAGGGTAAAAGGGTGGCAGAAGCACTTATCTATGAATATATTCGTTTATATCGATTAGATATTAAAATAGCAAGATTATTTAATACTTATGGACCTCGTATGGCTATTAATGATGGCAGAGTTATATCTAATTTTATTTGTGCTGCTTTAGAAAATAGAGAATTATTATTATATGGCAATGGGCTTCAATCTCGTTCTTTTTGTTATGTATCAGATACAATACACGCTTTATTAGGGCTTGCAGAAACTACAAAATTAAATAAACCAGTTAATATTGGTAACCCAGATGAAAAAACAATTTATAATATTGCTGAATTAATAATTGCAATGACTGATTCTAAATCAGGAATCATGGCAGTTGCACATAAAAAAGACGACCCTTTACAAAGATGTCCTAATATAGAAAGAATTAATATGTTATTAAATTGGAAACCAGAAATAACTTTAACAGAAGGACTAAAGAAAACCATAGAGTATTTTAGAAAATGTTTAATAAAGAAAACACCAACGTAATATTAGGTCCTCCTGGGACTGGTAAAACTACTTCATTACTTAATAAGTTAGAAGCAGAAATAGAGGCAGGAGTTAAACCTCGCACTATTGGATTTGTGAGTTTTACTCGCAGAGCTATTAAAGAATCACGAGAAAGAACTATTTCTCGTTTTGATATTAATGAAGAAACAGATTTAGATTATTTTAGAACACTTCATAGTATTTGTTTTCGTTCTTTAGGATTAAATGGAAAACAAATATTTAAAGGAAGTCACGTTACTGAATTTAAAAAACTTTTAAAAATAGATATGTCAGGTGGAGTAGAAGAAGATGAAATAGTCACATCGGGAATAAAGATTGGCGATAAAATGTTATTTTGTGATCAATTAGCTAGAGCAATGATGAAACCTTTAAGAGATACTTGGAGAAGTTTAGATTGTGAATATTCATGGAAAGAACAAGAATTATTTTCTAATACATTTAGAAAGTTTAAAGAAAAAAGAGGACTATCTGATTTCACTGATATGCTTATAACTTTCTTAAAAGAAGGTGTAGCACCTCCATTAAAAGTTTTATTTGTTGATGAGGCGCAAGATTTAACGATACTTCAATGGAAAGTAGTGAGTAAATTGGTTGAGAATTGTGATAGATTATATATCGCAGGAGATGATGATCAAACTATTTATAAATGGGCAGGTGCTGATATTGATACATTTCTAAATCTTAAAGGTAATATAGAAGTGCTTCCTTATAGTTATAGATTACCCTCTAAAGTATATGATTTAGCAATCGAGATTAGCTCACGTATAAAAAACAGATTTGCAAAAGAGTGGAAAAGTAGAAAAGAAGAAGGCACAGTTAATTATGTATCTGCTATAGAATATATAGACATGAAAGAAGGACCATGGCTCATCCTCTCTCGATATAATTATCAACTTTATTCAATTCAAAAATTTTTAAAAACTCAAGGATTTGTGTTTGAAAACAAGTACGGAGGGTTTAAAGCTAATAAGCATGTTCAAGGAATTAGAGCATGGAAAAAACTTATGAATAAAGAAAAAATTGTATATGAAGAAATAAAAAAACTATATTCTTGTTTACGAACAGGAAGTGGTATAGAAAGAGGATTTAAGAATTTAAAAACTATTGACGGAGATATAATTAATTATCATAAAGAAGAATTTGATTTAGAAAGTTTAAGAATGCACCATGGGCTAAAAGCTAAAGGTAAATGGCAAGAAGCATTAGAGATGATTCCTGAGGAAGATAAATATTATTATGAAGCTTTAGAAAAAACTGGAGATATAAATGAAGATAGTCCACGAATACGATTAAGTACGATACATGGAAGTAAAGGAGCAGAAGCTGATAACGTAGTATTACTCACTGATGTTTCTTATAAAACTTGGAAGAATTTAGTTAAAGATGACGATGATGAGCATCGTGTTTTTTATGTAGGAATTACACGAGTAAAAAATAATTTATTTATTGTAAATCCTCAAACTGAATATAGTTATAGGATATAATATGAGTAATGATAAAAGAATAGATTACTTGAATAGTTTTCAAAATAAAATAGATAGCGATATTTATAGCGAACCTAAATCTCAATTACATTATAGTGTAATAAAGCCTCAAGCACAAAACTTTTTAAATCAATTCGGAATTAAAGAAGATAAATCAGTTATAGATATAGGTTGTGGAGATGGTTATTTTTTATCTTTGTTAAAAGAAAATGGATTTAAAGATTTAGCTGGAGTTACTAAAGGCAAAGAAGATATTACTAATTGTGTTGATAAAGGAATAAAAAAAATATATGATACTGATATGACATTTACTCATATTAAAGAACAATACGATGTTTTATGGTGCCGGCATTGTCTTGAGCATAGTCCATATCCTTATTTAACTTTGCATGAATTTAATCGTTTAGTTAAAATGAATGGCTATGCTTATATAGAAGTTCCCGAAGCTGAAGGATATGTTAAACACGAAAATAATGCAAATCATTACTCTATGTTAACGAAAAGAAATTGGGTATCTTTAATTTTACGTTGTGGATTCGATATAAATAGAATACAAGATATTGATTTAAGTATTAGAAATAAAGATTTTCAAGATGGACACCCCTATCCCGAGCAATGGTGGGCTTTTTATTTAACTAAAACAATTGATTTAAAATTTATGGAAGGAAAAATATGAAAGCAATAGGAAGTTATATATTCGCTGGAGGGTTTACTATCGGAGTTAAAAAACATTTTGATATTGAGGCACATTTAGAAGGTGATGGAGCGTACGGAGCAGACACATTTTCTTTAAATTATCCAAATATACCTATATTTGAAGGACCAGATAATTGGCCTATAGAAAAATATAAAGATAAAATAGATTTTGTGTATGGTAATCCCCCTTGCGCTCCCTGGAGTACGTTAGGTTCAGGAAGTAAAGGAGCAGATGGTTGGAAAACTGATCCTCGTATTAGTTGTTGGAACGATGTATTTTCATTATTATATAAAATAAAACCTAAAGTTTTAGCTATTGAATCAGTTCCCCGTGTTTTTTCAGAGACAGGAGGTAGACCAATGATAATGGATTTTACTAAAAAAGCTAATGAAGAAGGTTACGCCGTTACACATTTATTAGTAGATGGACAATATACGGGACTTCCTCATTCAAGAAAACGATTTTTCTTTTTAGCACATAAAGGAAATTTTAATCCTCCTGCTCCTAACTGGAATCCTGCACCAAATGTAGGAGAAGTATTAGATGAATTAAAAGCAGATGGAATTGAAGCAGGTCATACTGCAACTTTAAGTGAAAATGAAATGAAATTAACTAGAATGGCTAAACCTGGAGAATCATTGAGAAATATATGGGAAAGTTTAAATCCCCCTGAAACTTGGAAAAGGTCACTTAAAGGACGTAAAGGAGTTATAGGTAGACCTCAATTTATGAAATGGAGATTAACTCGAAAACAAATAATGGGAGTTATTGCAGGAAGTTTTTCTATTCACCCTGAAGAAGATAGACTTTTAGGAATACAAGAACTCTGCGCTTTTTGTGGATACCCAACAGATTATAAATTTTCGGGAGCAAAATCAGGGTGGCCTAGTTTATTAGCTAGAGGAGTAATGCCTCCAGTAGGTGAATGGTTAGCTAGAAATGTAAAAGCAATGATAGAATCTAATTCGGGATTTGAAGTTAATCATAAAGTTATAGATTACCGTAAACCAACAACAGGAGATTTATTTAATGCTTAAAGATATAGAAGAATTTCATAAAAAATTTGGATTTGAAAAAAGAGTGGGTATCAAAAATAATAAAAATTTGGTAGACTTTCGGATTAAATTCTTAGAAGAAGAATTAAGAGAATTTAAAGAAGCAATTAAAGAAGAAAATGATGCAAAAGCATTAGATGCTTTAGTTGATTTAACATATGTAGCTATAGGAACAGCTTATCTTTTTGATTATCCGTTTTGGGCTGCTTGGACAGAAGTACAGAAAGCTAATATGGCAAAAGTAAGAAAAGAAAGTGAACGTTCAAAATTTGATGTAATAAAACCTAAGGGTTGGAAAGCACCTAATATTGAACAAATAATAAATATATTTAAAAATTGGAAGGCATGGTCATGAAAGTATTAGTAACAGGATTTACTGCTAAAGGTATAGGCAGTGGTAAAAATGTATTAGAGATTGCAACAGCAGCTAATTGTTTACCAAGAGCATTAAGAGAATGCGGAATAGAAGTTGATCATAAGTCAGTTACTCCGGGAGATGATATATCAGAATATGATAAAGTAGTAGTATTTGCTTTTGCTCCTAATTCTTTACCGTCATCTTATTTATATGGAGGTCTTTATACTTTATTGAAAAGACCAGACGCATATATAGCATTAGATGATTGGCAAACTAAAGATATAAAACAAGGATGCGGTACTTTTGCACGTGACGGACATTGGAGATTATGGAAAAGAGTAAGTAAAGCAGGTAACTCTGTGGGTAAAAAATTCTTTCATGAAGCACAAGCTTATAAAAAAGAAATGGAAGATTTAATTACTCAATTAGCTTTTGAAAAATGGCCATATAAAGTACTAGCACCAGTTTATAAAGGTGGAGATGTATCTCAATTAGGGATAGATTCCAAAGAAATAATACCATGGGATCCAACTCCTGTTACTGATAGTTATAAAGCAGGAAGTAAATATAATCAATCTTTATTTTCAAGTATAAATAGTATCCCTGAAGTTAAAGAAAAAGAATGGATCATGGCTTCTTTAATTCAAAAACAAAGTTGGTTTAAACGACAAAAATTCGAATGGCCTGTAACTTGTTATGGTAATCCAAATCTTAATCAACGAAGATTAACTGAGCCCGATTTATATAATGAATATTTAAGAGTGAGGGGAATATTAATACCTCCTCATTATCATACGATAAAAGGAAGTGGTTGGTGGAGAGTTCGTTACGGAATGATAGCAGACGCAGGTTGCATAGCTTATGGAGAAACTGAAGAAACTAAATTATTTGGAGATTCTTATCAAGTATCTTTAGCTGATATAGAAAAAATGAATGATAGTGAATTAAATGATTTAGCTGAAATTCAAAAAAAAGATTTTAATTCTACAGTATGGAATAAAAATAGATTAAATACTTTTATAAGCGATTATTTTTAATGAGAGATACATCAAATACAGTGAAAGGAATTATTATAGTAGAAGGCGCAGATTGTACGGGTAAAACTACTTTAACTCAATTATTTCGTAAAAAATTTAAAGCGAGATATATGCATTTACGAATTCATAAAAAAATGGAAGTATGGCATACTGCTACTGTTCGTAGAGCAATTAGATTAGCTAAAAATGAATTAGTTGTAATTGATAGACATTGGCCATCAGAAGAAGTTTATTCTTATGAAAGAGCAGATGGCCCTGAATATAATCCTTTAAAACTTTATAAAAAATTAAAAAAAGCAAATACATTATATGTATGGTGTGCTCCTGAAGATAGTGCTAAAGTTATACGAACACATAGAAAAAAGAAAGAAGAACGGCATGAAGAATATAGTGATATTACTCGAATTGTTGATAGATACAAACGTTCATGGTATGGTTTAAACTATGAGCATAATAACTTTCTTAAATCTCTAGGGGAATTAAGATGGCGAAAAAACTTCATACGATATGACGTTTTTAAAGAAGGTCATAAGATTGATAATAAATCTTATGATATAATTAATCGACTACGATATTTGAGAGGAGAAGCAGTATGGACGGTTTAGCAGCAGATAATGTTTGGAATGATGCTATTTTAGATATTCAAGGAGGATTAAAATCATCGCCTCGTGGTATGAAAACACGAGAAAAAATAAATCATACTACTATGTGTGATATGCGATATCCTATCGTTACTAATAAAAAAAGATTATTGGGTTATAAATTTATGATTCAAGAAGCTATTTGGATATTAAGGGGTGATAATAGATTGAGCACGATAAAACATTATTCTAAAATAATTAGTAAATTTAGTGATGATAAATATTTCTTTAGAGGAGCTTATGGTCCTAAAATTATAGACCAACTTCAGTATGTGTGTCACGCACTAAAAGAAGATAGAAACACAAGACAAGCAGTTATAAATATTTGGAGAGAAAGTCCATATGCG
>TARA_R110000824_G_scaffold53729_2_pt1 | contig 12394 bp, 15 predicted proteins | sample TARA_R110000824 | Tara Oceans TARA_R110000824 (sample SAMEA4397747) | marine metagenome | biome: Polar Biome; feature: [MES] marine water layer (ENVO:01000295) within the mesopelagic zone...; material: water (ENVO:00002006), including particulate matter (ENVO:01000060) such as...... | reverse complement strand
CCGTGGACCCTTAGGGCATCGTCTGAGATAGGCTCATTGTTGGAGGCCAGATCGAAGATCGCCTCGGCCAATACCTTACGCTCCCCGGTCATGGTATCGATGACGCTCTTCGCCTCGATCAGTATCTTGGGGTTGCTGATTGCGTGGGAGAGCAGGGCCTCCTCGGACATGAGGTCGTATAGCGCCTCACGCGCTTTTTTTGCGTCACTCATTGGTTGTGTTTGTATGGCCTCTCAGCGTCCTTGTCCTTGTTCATCCCCTTAGAGATCCGCTCCCTTGCGTTCTTGGTGAGCCCATCGCTGGACGGAATATCATCCTCTGGGAGTGCTTCCATTTTCCCTCGGTGGATCAGTTCAGCTTCGATATTATAGATCCAGTTGCAAACGTCAGTGAGCGAGAGCCCAAGAGACTTGTAGTATTCGCTGGTGCTTCCTCGGTTACGGGAGAGTTCCCTAATCCGATAGAGGGAAAGCAACCGCGCTTGCAGCGCAGCTACTCCCTCGTTTCGCATCCGCTCGATACCGAATGCTTCTTGCAACTCCTTCATGCAGTTTACAAACCGGGCGCGGCTCCAGCTATCGGGCTTATCCGCCACAGCCAACAGGAGTGAATCGCGAGCATTACTGAACGCAATCTTCTTTGCTGGGTCTTCCGGTTGCGCGAATAGCGCAGCCTCGGACAAGTAGGTTGGGGGGATAGGCAGTTGCCTGATTTGCGCCGGGATGCGTTGCACCACGATGGGCCAACGCGCCAGAGTGCGGAGCTTCCACTTCACCCCGTTGGAGCGATCCAGCAAGCCTAGACCTTCAATCGCCTCCTCAATGGTGATGTCGTGTGGGGCGCGAGCAATGTAATCGAGGATGATCTCCCCAATCCAAAGAAGGATCTCTTTGTTCTGCCTATACTGCGCCTCATAGAGCCATGCCAGATTGCCGCACACCTTCTTGAGGTCTGATGCCGTCATCTTCACCCCTAAGCGCAACTCTCCAGAGTCCTCGTCAATAGCGGCCTTGTCGGATGCGTCTTTAACGTATGACCCCATCTGCCCGTAGAACTGCTTCAACCAGTCTGGCCGAGCATGGTTGACGGTGTTCGACATATTTGCAATCGAGTGAGGGCTATCCAAATCCATGTCGGACTCATCCCCCCCAGAGGGGGTGTCGAAGTAGACTTTCCCTGCGCCAAGGTCGAATGCCAGCGGCTGATCGTCTGGCGCGTTGCTAAGCTTGAAGTAATCGTCTCTCATAATTGTGTGTTTTGAGGGTTATCAAATGCCAGTCTAACTGCTGCCGCCCAACTGACTTGGGTGCTAACAATATACTTCTCGACCCCGTTTCCTTTCCCGACCACTGCTTCAGCCGATGTGTATGCCTCTCCGAGAGCCTTCCCCAAACGCACGTTGTGCTTTGGATCAAACCCGCCAACACCACCAATGCCGAGAACTATTTGGTCGTAGGCTTTATCCCACAGCCCCCTCTCGTTGGCGATTGCAACCAACTTATCGAGAGCGGCCTTTCCGTTTCCGGCCAACTCCCCAGCCTCATCCATCCTCATGCCTTTGACGAGGCGGTCGATAACAGTTTGATCGGGTTGTTCTGGCTGCGGGGCGGGACTGGTTGGGGGTTCCTCGGGAGCGACAGGTTTCGCTGGAGCGTTCAGGCCGGGAGTGAGGGAGCGGACCTTGTGCTTCGACTCCATCCACAGGATTGTTGCAATCGTTCGCAGGTTGGTGCTGTCCGTCTTCAACTCATCACGGTCATCCATCAACTCCTTGGCCTTGTCGAGGCATAGGCAGTAACCGTAAGCAGTCAAGTCGAGCGACTTTTCAAACTCGGTCACCCCTTGGGAGGGGACGGTCTCAGCCTGTGGGGAGTTCCCAGTTTTGGCAGGACTTTCCTCGCGCACTTCCCGCTTGGGTTGCTCAACCTCTCCACCGGGGGCGACGATTCGCAGGGTTGCCTCTGGGTAGACCTTGAGGGCAAAGCTAGGTCCATAGGTGGTGTTCTGGCCCTGCCAAGTGTTGAGCAACAGCCCACGGCTCTCGCCCTTGTCGTTGGTTCCAGCGGTCAGCACGATCTCATGGCCTTCCACATCGTCAAGGATGTGGAGTTGCTTCTTGGTGAGAGTCACCATGAGCTTCTCCCCCTCGCCGTCATTGATCAGCAGCGACTGGTTGTGCTGCCCGAACTTGATATCGTTCTCGGTTGGTTCCTTTGGAGGGTATTGCTTCTCCACGGTCCCGCGAACGTCTGGCACGGGTGATTTATCTTTTAGTTTCTTGATGTCGGTTATGTTCATGGTTCTTCTTTGTTGTTTGTTGTTCTTAGTTGGCTTGAATTTCTGCGGGGTCGTATTTCTTTGCCCAGCACCATACTTTATGGAGTGATTTGAATGCCTCCCACGCCTTCTCCACTTCTTCTTTCTTGTGGATGACGATGTCAGCGACCCACCGCCCGTCCTGCCCTGCAAGAGGGTGAGTATTGATGAGGAGGTTGGCTACAGGCGTGTTCGCAACACCCATTGAAAACCCTAGCCCCGCCGTGGTGGGGATGGCGTTGAGGTATGCTGCGAGTTGCAATATGTCGGTCTCGTAGACCGGGGGCTTCATAGCGGCGGCTCCTCGGGACTTGAGGTCACACACGATGATCGGAGGAGCAGTGGCATCGGCCAAGTCCTTGTATCCAGCCTCAACCAACTTCTCGTAGATGATGGGGTCTTTATTATCGATGAACTGAAGTCCATCGCAGCACCCAGCGTATCCAATGGGGTGGCTAACCTTGAACTCGGAGAACTCCTCCTCAGTGCAAAGCCCGTTTGGGGTGATGCGTCGAATGAGGTCTCGCAAGGGTAGCTGCATATCAGCAAGGTCTCGCCCCTCAACTCGCTCCCCGGCGTTGCCGATATTAACCATCGGGTCTTGTAAGTATTCTGCGCCCAGTTCGTGGAGGCGGTTACCCAACCTCGCAGCGGAGGCAGAGTGTTCCTTCCCGTCCATCACTGCGCGTTTAGCGAAGTCATCCTCAGACTCGCCATCTATGCGAGGGAGAGTGAGGCATGAGAGGATCGCTTGGTTCACCTTATAGGCGACGAGGAACTCCTTGTGGAGCATGGCGAGGACGTTAGTGACGGATGGGAATGCCCCGACCTTGCGAGCGTCTCGCAGGGAAGTGCTGCGGGTTTCCCCGGCCTTCCCTCTTTTCCCTGCATAAGGGACGGTGTGGTATGTTTTGATGTCGTTCCCGACGATATACCAGTGGCTTGCGCTTTCTGGTCTGGCTACTTGAGTGGAGTCGTTCATGGTTTAGTTGAGTGGATTAACTGGTGTGATTTCTTTGTTATATTTGAATGAGTTTGTTAAGCGGTCAAGCTCTTCTTTCGCATAGTCCGCGAATTTATTTCCCCACTTCAGCCAGCAGGAATTGATGTCCATGCCCTCGGGGATCTTGGACATGACCTTTTCAAGGACTCGGGTTGATGTCCCGCCTTGCGTTATCGCATCTTGCAACTTCTCCGTCGATTTCCTGCCCGCGTCATCGGCGTCGAGAACTACAGCGCAGTTGGTGCAGGATAGGAAGTAGTGGATAATGCGAGGGTCTGGGATGACTGATGCCCCACACACGCCGACGCAGTTGATGTCATGTTGCAACAGAGTGAGCGCGTCGGTCTCTCCCTCCGTGACCACCATCGGCTTTATGTTCGCGGTATCGATGGGCATCCCCACCAACTGCTCTCCGAAGAAATGCTCGGCGGACTTCCCTTGCCACCAGATCGTCTCGCGGGATGACTCGGCGGAGAATCGCAACTTGCAAGCCTTGCCGAAGTGAGCGTTGTCGAAGATCCACGCGATGGCTGGCTTGGATAGGGACGGGTGGCTCAGTAAGCCGATCACCCCTGCCTCAACGAGGGTGAGAGCGAACTTGGTATCGATCCCCTTGGCCTTGAGGAGCTTGGTAAGCTCGCAAACCTCGTCATTCACGATTGCTGCCCTCGCACAATCCTTCATCTGTTGGATCAATTCATCCGTAAGCGGCCCCAGACGCTCCCTGAAGCCTTCCTTCTTAGCTTTAGGTGGAGTGGGGAGCTTCGACCGTGGGGGCGGTGGGACGGACAGCGAGGGAGGCACAACGCCCCCCTGCAATCCAGCCAACTTCCCACAGCCAACAATAGCCTCATGCAGTGAGCATCCAGACAGGGTAGCGTAGAGGGAGATTACGTCCCAGCTATCACTGGAACCAAAGTCATTGGCCATAGTCCCGTCCGCGAAGATGGAGAACGAGGGGTTGCTCTCATCTCGCAGTGGGGAGTTGATGACCTTGCATACCTCTGGGCAGTCGTGTCCAAAATGTTGCAATACATCCCAGATCTTGATGAGTGACTTAATCTCCTCAATATCGAAGTGATTACTTTTGTCCATCGGTAAGGCTTGGGAGGGAGTATCTTGCGACGTTCTTCTTCTTCCGACCGACGACAATCCTCTCGGTCACAATCGGTAGGCCCATCTTCCGCAGTTCATGGATGCGGGGGGCGAGGCGACTGCATCCGTAGAAGCTGAGTGCCTCCGCTTGAGTTATCCCTTGGCACTCTTTTAAGTGGCGAAGGATCTGGGAGGTTTGTGAGGTTGATTCGATGACGTTTAGGTTGTTGTTCATGGTTATTGTTTTGGTTGTATGTTGCGGCCCTTCGTGAGTAGGCCCTCTTTTTCTGCTTGTGCTGGAAATTCGTGGATGTGTCGGTGACATGGTCGGCAAACCCAGACGTAAACGAGGAGAGATGGCCCTTGCCTACCTGATGTGTGGTGCGGGTCCATCCCTTTCTTTGGTCCCCTCTGCTTGCACTTCTTGCAAGTCTGCATCGGGTGGTCAGCCGCCTTGGCTTCCCGGTATGCCTTCTTGAGTTCTGCGCCCATGTCGAAATTGATGTTGCTCATGTGAGTGTATGAGGTTGGGCGCTTCACCCAACTCGCTTTTCAGGAGCGGTTGGGTGAAGCACTGATTCAATCTGCTTAGAACGGGATATCGTCGTCCTGCTCGTCTTTCACCGGAGCCTGTTGCACTTGCCGTGAGAGACTCGGGTCATTCCCCTTGGCTCTGAGCTTGTATCCCGACTGCTCCCAATACTTGTAAAACCCATCTTTCACATCGGTCTTGTCCTTGGGATTCCGCTGGAAGTAAACATCCCCAAGATTGGGTGCTTGGTTCTGCCCGAGGTCTCCCGCTGCCCCACAGTCATCACACTTGATGGAGAGGTAGCTGTATTGCTTGCTGTCCCCGGCTTCACGGTGGTGGAGGCTAAGGCGAGTCCCCTTACAATGACCGCACTCTTGTGGCAGTCCGGAAACTGACGATGCGGCCTTGATGAGTTCCACCATGCTTTGTCCTTCGACCAGAATGCTGATCGCGGACCCTACTTTTACTGTTGCTTTTAGTGACATAACTTTTTCTCTGTCTGTTGCTTAATGAATGCCTCCCCCGATCCTGTATGAAAGAACTCCGAACGCACACCGTCTTGGCGCGGCACGATGGTCGGGGGAGGCAAAGTATTAAAGTTGGTATGGAGAATTGATCGGCGGGAGGGTTGGTGCAAGCCAATAGTTAATTTATTGTAAGTTAGCTCTTCAGCCGGGGGCTGGCAACCAAGCTCGGGAACCTCGCTTGGCAGCAAATCGTGTGAATATATCAAGTCGGTCTTGATCTTCGATGAGTAAGCTAAATCCCATCCTTGATGATCTCTCGGGGGGGACGAGGAAGCGGGGACCGCTTTCGCGTGGGCTTCTTAGCCCAACCCCCCTACCCCCCTTCCCAATTGGTGAAAATACTAGGATCTGCGTTTTCTGCAAAAGGTGAGACTGGAAGTCTTTAGGAGCCAGTGGCCTCACCCAAGCAGCACCCCACCTAGAGGGCGTGTATTTCATTGGCAAACTATGCCTAGCGATCCGCGCCCCCAGAACTGCAAGGGAGGCGACATCGGTCGTCAAGGGCCGCTAAAGTGCTTGGCTAATCCTTGGGGCCTGTCCAAGCAAAAGCCCTGATTCGCGGGTCTGGGGCTGATAAGTCTGCGGATGGACGAAACAAGAAAAGGAACATCCGGAGCTAACCCAGACCCGCGAATAAGGGCCTTTGATGAATATTTAAGTGAATATGTGGACATGATCTTATTTCTGAACCCAGAGAACGTATCAGCACATCCTTCCGGTGAGTTAATCCCTAAAGCAGTCCAGCGCGGCAGTCAACCCAGAAGGTGAAGATACCTTTCCCTCCGGAGGGAGTGACGGGGGATTGGACCCCGCCAGACAACGCATCAGGAAGGACGAGTGCTGTTTGAGAGCCTGTTATCAGGCTTTACGAAGTCATACCCATCCCGGCTCTGACGATTGCGTGGGAGGGCCTTGGCAATGGTGAACTCATTCTTGAGGTAGAGTGCCATCATCTGAGGTTGAACCAATACTTCAGCCTCCTTCTTACTGAGCTTTGGTTCATGGTGCATAACGAATTCCAGATATGAACCGAACACGTTATCATCTGACTTGGCTGGGAGCTTGAGTAGCTTCCACGGAAGTTTCTCTGCCACCCCCACGTTAGCTCGGAAGATCGCAGCACCAGCGCAGTGCATGGTTTCACCATCGAGTTCAGCGTCATTCCCCTTGTAATCCCACGGCATATGGCATGGCAGGAAGAATGGCCCTTGGGCTTGGCCAAGGTAGGTGGTGATGGGTGATCCACCGAGAGCGCCGGGGATTGATGTCCGAGAGAACGGGCAAGCGGCGCATGATTTGGTTGATTGGTTGCAACTCATTTCTTCTTGGGGGGTAGTGGTTTCTCATCCTGACGGAGGTCAAGGACTTCCAAGATGTCGCTACTGACCGCTCCTTGCAACTTGAGGAGGCAAGGCCAGCAGATAACGGTGGAGGTCTCATGCTCCTTCCAGACTTCCTGTTGCTGTTTCGTCAGCAGCACTGCGTTCTCGCAAGTATTGCACTTGAAGGCTGCGGGGTCACTACGCGGGTCCGCGAGAGCGATAGACTCGACGCAGAATATTGGTCCTGAGATCAGGATTAGGTCACCATCGTTGGCTTGTATTGCTTTCTTTTTACTCATATTGATGTTGGTTGATGTTAATATAGTTGGATTGATCGTGGATATTCAAAAAGCGCATCCCCAATCGCAGTGAGGGAGATGGACCGCTTTGATGTATTTTTCTTGTGGGGCGCGACATATAGGAACCGCTCGCGTTGCAACCCCTTAACCGCATTCCAGAATCCCTGACGGGATGGAGGGGTTCGACTATGTTCCTCGTATTTGGCTTTGACCGCATGGTATGCGGAGTTGGTGAACAGCTTCGGCAAGTTGGGGGATTGGCTAACTGCCGAGGAATCCCCGGCAGTCGCCTCCCACTCCATATACCTCACCCCCATCAGGATCATGATTTGCAATGGGGTTAGACCCAGTGTGTAAAGCCGACTAAGCGTCCGTGAGGCTTGCTCTACAATTTCCTTGGTTTGATTGGATAGCTTCATTTGTTCTTGGGGTTGATGAGTTGTTCCGCAATGCGTTCAGGGCATTGCTTCCGGTATTTCCAGCCGAGATGGGCAACTCGGCCCTTCTCATAGTCGGTTAAGTTTTGCAAGCTCTTTCGGGCAATCTTACCACCGTATTCTGAGTCCATCCTTGAGAAGCCCACGCCGTTTTGCGCTTGGGCTTGGTCGAAGTCCATCTTTGCCACCTCTCTAACGCATGAGTGGGCGGCAAGGAGTTCGCGAGGTGTCAGGCTGGTCCCGACCTTCATGGTCGCCATCCGCTTCTTCCTCCGATCAGCCTCATCTTCCTCCTCCCTTGGTTTCTTGAACCCCTCCTCATTACTGAGGACGCTTGGGCGTTTGGACTCGGAATCACGGGCGTTGATGACGCGAGGGTCAAGGGTCTCGGTCCTGCTATCAGTGCGATCAACAGCCTTTTCGATGGTGTCCATCTTCTTGGCGTTGGCTCGCAGGATCTGGATGTCGATGGTCCCCTCCATTGCAAGATACTCGATCAGCACAGGTTGGCTTTGACCAATGCGGTGCGCTCGGTCCTCGAACTGCCAGTTGTTGGCGGGAACCCAGTCAGGCTCCACTATAACAACGTGAGGAGCCGCAGTGAGCGTCAACCCCGTCCCTGCGGCGACGATGTTGCCAATGAACACTCGGCAAGAGGAGTCACCTTGGAACCTATCCACGGCGACCTGACGCTTGGCGGGAGGCACTGAGCCAGTGACCACGGCACAGCCGTAGCTCTCCAGCCCCTTGCGGAGTTGATCAACTACCTCGCTGTGCCACGCTCCGACGATCACCTTGCCTCCACTTTCGTCGAGGGCATTTTTGATGTGATCGATTGCAAGCTCCACCTTGCGGAGCCCGATCAATTTCCGAACCGCAGATGTCTCGGTGAAGATTGCATTCTCGGCAGCGCGTAGGCTCTGCACAACCTCCTCCATCTCGGAGGCATCCCCAGCTTCCTTGGCTCCCTTGATCCGTTTACGTAGGTCGGCGGCGGTTGCCTCGCTGTTGCGGAATTGCAACGTGAGGGCATCCAACTCGCGGATCACTTCAGCAGGGGTAGGGAGGGCGACGATCTTTCTGGTCTTCGCCGGGAGTTGCTTCAGCACCTCTGTCTTGAGGCGGCGGACCATGCATGATCCGCGAATGATTTGCTGCAACTCTCCAAGGTTGGATTTCCCGGTCGTATCCCATCCAGAGCCGAACGGAACGCGCTTGGCATCACAGTATTGCATTGCAAAAGTCGTCCATCCCCCGAAATGTTCTGGGGCGCAGAAGCGCAACAGATTCCAGAAGTTCTCCGGTCGGTTACTGATCGGCGTTCCGGTCAAGAAGAGGTATCGGTCAGCGTCGATGGGAGTTCGCGCAGCTTTGCCCCTCACTCCCTTGGGGAGCCCTAGTAGGCCACTAGCCCTCTTTGTCTTGTGGTTCTGGAGGTAATGGGCCTCATCAGCTATCAACACATCCCACTTGCGGTCCCGCAATAACTTCTGGGCGGGAGCGGATGCCATGATGTCGTAGGAGATGAAGACCACATCGGATTGGGCGATCAGCGGGATCTCCTTCTTCGACATGATGGGTTGCAACACTGAGTTCGTCAGGCTGAATCGCTCCCACTCACTCAGCCAGTTGAGGCGGAGCGATGCAGGGCAAACAACGAGGACGGACTTAGCCTGTGTCTGGTTGCAAACCATAATGGCTTGCAATGTCTTACCCAGTCCCATGTCGTCACCAATGATGCATCGCGGTCGGCGCAGTGCATACTCGACCCCGGCCACTTGGTAAGGGTATGGGGTGATTTCTGGGGGGATGGCTACGGAGAAGCCCTTGCTCGGAGCGGATGCTCGGCTCATGTCCAACAGGGCCGTGCTGAAGTTAGCAGCAGGGGTCGCGGCCCCGGCGGCGAGTTTAGTCCACAGGGAGACTTGCCAGTTGCCATCCCTGTCTTTGCCGCAGGATAGGCCCACGGCCTTCATGGCGTCCTTGTGAAGCTTCCAGTAGTCCCACCAGCCATCAGGCATTGTGGCGGTGTGTAGATTGCGAGGACCAGACTTTGTTCGCTTCTCCCCCTGATCTTCCCACGCGATGCGGAATGAGGGTTCGGGCAAGGTTGTCTGGCTCCCGGTTGGTAGTTGCAATTTCATATTAGTATTCGCTCGGGAGCAGGATGGTGCAAACGCTGCGATCCCCCTCGGTTATGACCCAGAGGGTCTCATGTTCTGGGGACTCAAAGACGGACATTAACATTCCCCCGGTCTTGAGTGCCTTGTTATTCGATTTCTCGTCCTCCTTGCAAACGTCCCCCCAGTCGCCACATATGTGACGCTTGATGAGATTCTGAATGAATCCACCCCTGTCAGGCATGGCTTTATCGATGACCTCTTTGGCCCCGTGGGTTGCAATGAATTGGGTTGGTTGGAATTTAACGGTCATGGTGTGGTGGTTGGTTGGTTGTTGGTTATTTCGGACATTATTTCATCAATCACTGGATGCCTTGGACGCATATGCAATGTTACAATGGACGCAAAGGCACTTTCTATTTCATCATCGACGATGGCATCAGGGGTGAGGTAGAGCGCCATGATGTCGGCAATCTCATCGTCCATGTCCCCTTCAAGGCAAGTGAGGGCGTATAGTATTACCTCCGTCTGGTTAAAGGTCGGTTGGTTGGCCAGCACTTCGCGCAAAGCCATCTCCATCTTTCCTTCTCTCTCCATCTTTGCGTCTATCTTTGCATCTCTTCGCTCGTCGTGTAGGTAATCCCCACGATCTATCTGTTCCTGTGTGTAGTTCATATTTTTGGTTGTTGGTTAGATTCTTCCGCGAGGGTCGCGGCGTGGGCCAACGAATTTGGTATTTCGGCGGCGAGTCTGCCCCGGCAACTTGTGGGGCCAGAGCATGATGATGGCTATTGATACGGGCCATAGGAGGAGGATGGTTTCTAGTGGTGTAGGCATGGTCTTGGGTATTAGTGTATTTCGATTGTGTTGGGCTTTTGCCCGATCTCTATCACGGTGATTTCGATGCCATTTGCATCGACTACCTTGCGGTCAGGGTTCTCCCCTGCGAGTTCTTTGATTAGGTCTCTGATGGTCATTTTTTTGGTTGATGCATTGATGTTGCAATGCTTAATTGATTTGTTCGCTGTTGTTCATGCAGTTTGAGCGGTTGGGAATGCCGGGAGGAGTGAGTGCCTCCCGGCATTCTTTTGTGGCTCAGTCGGCATCTGGTGCGCGAAGGGTTTGTCTGCTCAACCCCTCGGGCCTACACAGGTGGCAGGAGCAAGGGGTTGCAACGCTCTTTAGGCGATAGCGGATGCCCTCCCAGAAGCATCCTCTCGACGTTGCGAGTTTGATGCGTTGGGTGTGCTTCTTCTTCGCCCGATTTCTCCTGTCCTGTCTTTTTGGAATTTTCATGATTCAGATGGCCTTGATAATCTTCCCAGCTTCAATTCCCGCAATATATGAAACGAGCTTTTCATATAGCTCCCTCTTGGGGATGTGACCGCAGGAAATGGGGGAAGACACGCCCCCGCTCGTATTGGCCATGCGATGCACACATACGCCACCATAAGCTCCGCTGAGGTGGTGGTTGCCAATGTTGGCCCGTAACGTCCCATCCTCAGCCCGAGTGTAAGGGGCTGTTGGGGAATTCGTGACCGTGTTAAGTCGCTCAATCTGCGCCTCTATTTGCTTGTTTGTAATTCTCATCTTGTTGTTGGTTGGTTGTTGTCTGTTATCACTTCTGGAAAGGGGAGGGAGCGGGGGATGCATCAAGCACCCCCGCTCCCAGTGTCTATCTCTAACGCTTCACCTTGAAGCCCTCGCCTTTCGAGGTGCGCTTCAGGTCTGCCACCTTGAGGCCGATTATCTTTTCGAGGACTTTGGGTAGCTCAGTCGCCACGTTGGTCACGCTGATCGCATGACCCTTACCAAGCACACTCTCAGCGACCTCGATCCCCTCGCGGCCGACCTGCAATCCGATGTAGTAAACCTCGATCCCGTCCTTCCAAGCATCCTCGATTGCTTGTCGAGTGTTCCGCTGGAACTTGCGTCCCCCTGCCTCATACCGATTGTCGGCGGCGAGCGTCTTGCTCGGATCGATGTCGGATGTGGTATTGTTGAATGCCCCATCCGAGAACAGAAGCGCGATGCGGCGCTCCTCGGGACGCTCACGTAGTTGGTTGGCTACGGTGACTAGACCAGCACTGACGTTGGTGCTGTTCCCCGTCCCTGTCATCGCCGCCGGGATGAGGTGAGTCTTATCATGCCATCCCTTGAGGGTGTAGCAATTGCCGTGGAATGCGCCCCACCAGTTGGCGATGCCGCACTTTGTAAGTGCAGAGCGGATCAGGTTAGCCCCGATCCACTGCCCTTGCAACCGGTTGAACAGCCCCGACAGTTTGGCCAATGCCTCTGGATGATCCCTAGCTGTTGCAACCTGCACCTCCAACTGATCTCCCCCCGTTCCCCCGCTCAGCCAGATCTCGAGTCGTCCATCAGGATCAACTCGGTCGCAATGCCACATCCCTTTTTGCAACCCACATGGGTTGCCGTATGATGCTGACACATTCGCAGCATTGATGTTGGCGTTGGCATACTCGGAAACCTTGCCACCTCCTGCGAGGCGCTGCTGGTCTAGCCAAGCGAGGATCTTCTTCGCGGGGCCTTGTCTCCCATATTTGAGGCAAGTTGCGGCGAGGACTTTGATCCCCTCCTCGCCCCTGACGCTGGAGTGCATCATGCTGCCCGAGTAGTCGAGCATCGACGCAACCGCAACACGGCGGCTCGTTCCCTTCGTCTTCTTGCAGAAGACAAACTGCGAGTCGCTCATTATCTTCGCAACACTCCGGAGGTCCAACCT
>TARA_R110000824_G_scaffold86395_1_pt1 | contig 12411 bp, 6 predicted proteins | sample TARA_R110000824 | Tara Oceans TARA_R110000824 (sample SAMEA4397747) | marine metagenome | biome: Polar Biome; feature: [MES] marine water layer (ENVO:01000295) within the mesopelagic zone...; material: water (ENVO:00002006), including particulate matter (ENVO:01000060) such as...... | reverse complement strand
TTTGTATTTGTTTCTAGCTCTTCTAACAGAGGGGTAGAGGATTCAGCATTAGATGCCGTGAATGATTTAAATGGCTTGGGAACTATTCTAGGTTTTGGAGCAGAAGCTTGGGTCATTGGGGAGAATATTGGGGAACAGATTGATCTAATTAAAAACTGTATTGACAAGATGAAAACCTTTGGTGCTCTACAAAAAGGCCCGTCAGCATTAGCAGATAAACTAGCGGGATTTGATATGGTGGATGCTAACGGTAATGTGGTTACCTTCCCTGCCCCTCCCCCAGCACTCGTAGCGGCTAGTAAGATTTTTGATCAAAATAAATCAGCCCTAGAGCAGTCCGCAGGGTTTGTTGCTCAGGCTGAAGCGCAGCAACAAAAAATTCAAGAGATTACTCAAGCAAGAGCCGCTGACCCAGAAAACAACCCAGAGCCTGTGTTCTGGAAGAATATGCCTAACCCAGATCCTAACGGTCCTGCTACTCTAGGAGACGCTCTGGGGAATTCTACAAGATTTAAGTTAACAGATGCGGTAGCTGGGCCAAATGGATTTCCAATTGTTCCTTCAGATGCCGAGGACGAGTTTAATCCTTTTGTGGATGTAATTAATGCTAGTGGGATGCTCCCCCCTGTCTCCAAGGAAGGACAGTATCTATTTTCCAAAACAGGTGTTTACTACGACTCCTATGGGGGAGGTTTAGATTACTCTGGGTGTATCACCAACATCGTCAACGCTATCTACTTTACTTCGGCGGGCTACCCAACTCCTGGAGCAGGGGTACCCGAGCAATCTTTAGAATACTTATTTAAGTATAATCCAAACCTTGGAGGAAAGGGCCAGCAGATTAGTTGGTCTACATTTAACCAATGGGCTAACACTGCATTTGATATAGAGCATATCGATGAAAGTCCCACAATGCAGGAATTTTATGATGATGATCACTTCTTACAAGTATTAATTGATCAACGTAATAGGCAAATATACGATACTTCAAATTACATTGGAGAACTTCAAACTCAGGGATATGCTGAGGATAGTGCAGTTCTTACTAATCAGCGTCAAATTTTATATTCTGTAATTTCTACGAATGATTCTAAAATTAATAAGAGAAAAAAACAAATTGAAGTTCACGTAATTCTATCCCCTCAGGGAGTTCCTGCTGTTAAGGGACAGATCCCAATTAATAATTTTCAAGATTTAGATAGCGGATTGCTTGCTATTGAAAGATCTAAGCAAGAGAATTTAATTTTTAATCCTGGAGAAGTCTCAGGGGTGGTTCTTCCTCTATGTCCTGAGTATATTAAGAGTTCAGTCCCTCAAGACAAATTTACGGTTAGTGAGTTAATGCTTCCTCCTGTTGGAGTAGGTCAAATCATTACTTCGGACTTCCCAGTAAGCGGTACCGCAGGAACCGTCTTGTCTCTCACTGACGAAGTGGCTACTAAAAATCTAGTCGCCATCTATAACTTCCTAGACGCAGATATTGTCAAGCCTGACTCTGATAAATACTTTTCAATAAACTGTAATACTAGTTCTGCAAGTGATATGGCTACTCAGTTAGTAGCTTCTTCTATCCCTAGCATGTTCCCTTCTGGAGTAGGGGTTCCTTACTTTAGAGGGGTTTGCAACTTCTTTAGTGGGGCTGATGGAAATCCTAAAGCTTCAAGCTATGCGACTAACGATCGCTATCTCTACTCAGCTTATCGACCTTATGGCTACGGAAGAATTAAGAGTGGTTATTCAGATATTGATAGTTTGTTATACAACAACGTAGGAGCCACTTTTGATTTCTGGACACACGTTCCTGATTTAGATGAAGCTAATGGTGAAGGATGGGCAGGGGATCAATCACTATCTTCTCTGCACCGAGTAGTTCTTGGATGTGAGAACCGAGGAGGTGGTAACTCCACCGAGTCCGATACGTGGACGGTTGGGCCTGATCTGGGATCGGACTCTATACGAGGGTTAGTGATGGGCTTTAGCCGAGATCGAAGAATTACTAAGGGATCCTATCCTAGTAATAATCCAGCAGATAACAGTATTACTGAGGGATTAGTATTTCATATGAGTCCTACACAGTCCATTAATACTAGTGGGGTTACATTCTTCGCAGCTTCTGCTGATATAGGATATTGTCCCCAAGACGAAGTTCCCCCTAGTGGATATTACGGTATAGCTGTAGACACTTCTACTACTACCAGTAATGGAGAAAGTTTTAATGATTGTTCTGCGGCATTTGTACACACTACGGTCACAGTTGATTATGGGGCTGATTTAGTAAGTATCTATCTTAACGGTAACCTTTTGAAGGAGCAATCTGTGGCAGCAACCTTTGCAACCGCAGGGGCACCTCAGATCCCCTCTATGACCGATATCTCCTCCTTTGCATACGATACCCCTTATAAAGCCGAACTGCCTCCTAACGCTCCCCTGTTCCCTCCAAACAGATTGGGATATAGAGACTTTTGGTATTGGGATGGACCTGTTCCCGAAGGATCGGAGGAGGGTATGTCTTTAACACCCTGGATTATCGGAGGAGGGTATACCGATGGAATGCACCCCCATGCCTTGGAAGGGGTTTCTCAGACTAGCAACGAGGGTATGAACTTTATGGGTGGAAAATGGGGAGGTAAAAAAAGTGGTCTTCACGGATTTATTGGAAGTTTAAAGCTATATAACAGGGCCTTATCTTCTTCTGAGGCATTAAAGAATTATAATGCTCAGAAAGGCTTCTTTACCACTATCAGGACTTACCCGTATTAATTATGGCAACGACTACCTCTAACACTACCTATGGAGCCGACGTAAGCATCGCTGTAAAAAGAAATTCTGCCTCTAAATTTAAACAAAAATTTGGATTTAATTACCCTTTAGCGGGACAGTTCAACACTATCACTGGAGCACCCGAGTCTTTAAAGGCCAACGTAAGTGAAGGTGGTTATTTTGGTAAGGCTTATGGTGCTACTTTAATTAGGAATAATTTACGGCAACTTCTTCTTTGTGAAAAAGGAGAGAGGGTGATGATTCCTAATTATGGTATTTCATTACAAAAGTATTTGTTTGAGCCTTTAGATGAAACCACTTACTATTTAATGAAAAATGAAATTTTAAGAACTTTAGAACAGTATTTTTCCATAGTAAATGTTATCTCTCTTTCAGTATTTTCAACACCCATACAGCAAGCTAGAAACGAGCTTGTTATTAAGTTAACTCTCCAAGTACTGGACGAGTCATTAGATATTTTTGATGTCGAGGTCACATTAGCATAATGGTATTTTCAGGAACAGTAGCAACAGATTTTATGAAACTGGGGAAGATCCCAGACCGCAAGAAAGAACAGTATATTGATTTTGCAGGAACTGATTTTTACTCTATGAGAGAAAATCTTATTGCCTATGTGAAAGCAGTATACCCCTTAGACTACCAAAACTTCTCTGAGTCTGATTTAGGAGTAATGTTATTAGAATTAGTATCTTACATGGGGGCAGTGCTATCCTTAAAGGGAGATATGTTAGCCAATGAGAACTATCTAAGAACTGTTAAAACTAGAAACAACCTTCAGAAGCTTTTGGAACTAATTGGAGTAGACATGAGAGGTCCCTTAGCTGCGGGGGCTAATGCTCGCCTTACCTGTACTACGAACCCTGTAGTGGGAAACTTTCCGTTAACCTATACTCCTGAAAATAGAGTTTTTGCTATTAGCTCTAAAGAAGACGGAGCACCCGTAAATTACAGCCTCTATAAGATTCAAAATAATGCTATTCAGAATATCTCAAGTGCTAATGCTTCTTTTCAATTAGAGGGTAGCGAGGCTGACGATGATCTTAGTTCTGTATTTACCAATGTAGCTTTACTAGAAGGTTCCTTAGCCCTTCAACAGGGAACCTTCGATACCTTAGAAGCAAATAAAAGAGTAGTTCTTACAAACTCTCCTATTATTGATGGATCCGTCCAAGTAATGGTTACTACTTCTAATGGGGATGACCCCGCTAATGGAGCTTACCAGCAGGTAGACCGACTCTACGCTGCTTCTGGGGCTACTGATAAAATTTTTCAGGTCATTAATGATGATGACTATGCAGGAACAGTTCTGTTTGGAGATGGTGCCCTAGGAATTTCTCCTCCCGCTGGGTCCGATTTTTCTATTCTTTATAGAGTAGGGGGCGGAACACGAGGAAATATTGGAGCAGGGAATATTAATGTACAAACAACTGCTGCTGCCAATAACATTCCTAATACATTAATCTTTACCACAGAAAATAATACTCCTGCTACTGGGGGGCAGCCTGCGGAAACAGTAGAGCACGCAAAAAAATATGCTCCCTATACTTTTAAGAGACAAGACAGAGTAGTAACTCTCGAAGACTTTATTGCTATTGGAAACAGTTTTAGAAGCAAGCAAGGAACGGTAGGAAAAACAACTGCTGCTGTAAGAGATGCTTATTCTTCAGGAAATATTATTGATGTTTATACCTTAGAGAAGTTAGACAATCTACATCTACAAAAAGCTTCAACTACTTTTAAGAAAGAATTACTAGAAGAAATTGAACCGAAAAAAATGTTAACAGATGAAGTTGTTATTGTTGATGGGCTTATTAGAACTTTGGATATCGTGGTAACAATTAGAATTGATCGAGAGTTAGACACTTTCCAAGCTCAAGTAGAACAAGAAGTAGCTAATGTTATTGTAAACCACTTCAATACTGATAATGCGGACTTTGGAAGACCCTTCTTACCTGCTGAACTTACTAGAGAGATCTTTAGATTACCTAACGTAAGGTATGCCACTGTCGATAACTTGCCAGATATTACTAATGTTGAATTTAATGAAATTATTCAACTTAATAACTTTACCATTAATACTGTTCTAATCTGATGTCCAGAAGATATGTAAAAAAAGCCAGGTGGAATAGCCTTGATCAAATTACGCCTGAAGTTGTAGCGGTAGTTTCCGCTAGAGATAATGTTGAAAATGCAGCGGATGCTCAAAAATACTTTAAGCGAAACTACTTAGAGGCTATTCGACAGATTGTTCCTAACTTTTATTTTTCAGACGAACAAGCAGTTAGTGGGATGCAAGTATCTTTTCCTGACCAGCTAATTAACTCTCACATTCTAGCTGTAAAAAACCAACAAACAGTTCTTCCCTTATCAGGACTTACATACGATACTAACTTATCGTCCTTAAACTCGCCTGAGGGGCTAGCCTCCTATTTCTATAAGGATAAGCCTCCTGCTCAGATCGATGCAGATGACTTCGAAAGAAATATTTTATATCCTTTAGGAGCTTCTTTTAAACAATTCGCTACTAGCTCCCAGTTTGTGGACTACGTAAGTGGTACTCTTCTTCCTAAAATCCCTTCTATCCACGCTGGGCACCATGCTACGGATGACCTAGCCGCACTTACCAACAATGCTTTCGCCACAGACTCCTCGGGAACATATAAATATCTGGCTGAGAACTTAGGGTGGGTATACTTCCTAAATAGAACAGGTCCGTATTTTGATACTTCCACTGCTCTGCCAGAGTTATTAACAAATACTTTATGGAAGGGTAGACCTTTAGTTTTAGAGGACAACTTAAATGTATTTGAGGAACACTTGTGGAGAAATGAAGGAGCGTGGGGACTTGCGGATAAGGTAACCCCGCCAGCCTACACTTCCTCTCTGGATATGAGCGCAGGCACTTACACTAGCGGTGTTCAGGTGCTGGATCGATTACAGACTCTAAACTCAGTTGTCTACTCTCCTGAGTTTTTAAACTCTACTGATTCAAAAGTAGAAAAAGCTTTTACCACATTTTTTACCACATCCTCTCCCACTTCACCAGGAGCTTTAATCACAGATACTGTCGAGGCTGGGCCTCTATCTAGATTCCTAGAAGCTATGTCATTTAGTATAGCTGATGGTGTAGGCGAACAAGCAGAGTTAAATACTCTATATGATATTGGCAAGTGTCCTCAAGAATTTTTGCAAGTTCTAGGGGAGTTAATTGGATGGCAATTCCTTGGGGCAGACTTTGACAGATGGAGAGTGCAGCTAAGGAACGCAGTTAAAATTTATAAAATGAAGGGTACTAAGAGAGCTATTCAGTACCTCATTGACACCTTATTTACAGCAGGGGTCTTTAATGTAACCACTAGTGATGTCATCACTGAATTGTGGGAGTCCTATATTCCTGATCTGCTTTACTATTCTTTAGCTACTAAGTCTTCAGTATTCAAGGACTTTACAACATATACGCCACAACTAGCATTAAGCTTTGGATTAAGCGATTACGACCCAAATAGTATGCATAGGAATATTCAGTTCTTAGTAGATAAAATACTATTAGATCTAGTAAGAGAGTATCCTAAAAGTTTCCTTATAGCTGGAAAGCCCGCCCCAGTGCCTCAACTGATGCTAAGTGGAATTCCTTATGTAGGTGCATATACTACCAAGGACGTTAGTACCGAAAGACTAGCAGAGATTGAATATGCTCTTAGTGTGTTGCTTAGTCTTCCGCAAGCAAACTGGGGGGCGGGAGTTGGTGAATCCATTGCCATTCTTCAAGCGCAAAAAGATGAGATCATAAATACTGTCGGGTTTACTAGTTTGACCACAGAGTTTTACTCTATTCCTACAGCAGGGGGTCAACCTCAACCATTAACTTTAGAGATTAATCCTAGTTTCTCATTCAACTATAGAGGAAGGGTATACCCTATACCCCCATATGAGAAGCGACAGTATTACGCGGATGTTCAAGTTACTCCTAATATGATTGAAAGAATTGAATACCTCCTAAAATGCTATGGAGTAGACAAAACTTTTGCCGAAAGCGTAACAAATTATATCGTTACTAATACCTACCAATCCTTAGATATTAAAAAGGTTATAAACAACTTTATTATTTATACTCCTGAGAAGACCTATCCTCCTAACTACTCTGAAATTTTAAGAGATGCAACTAAGGAAAGAACTCCCGACCCAGTAACCTTATTAAGTATGTGGAACGGAAAGTCCTCCCACTTTCTAATGTCTTTTGATGCCAGTTCATTTAGCTGGCAGTCATTGCAGCGTAACTCCACTTCTAAGTATGCAATAAATCAAGTCCTGCAAGCGGTAGATCAAGTCACGCCTGCCCATGCTATCCCAGAGGTTATTCTCACGGTCTCCACAGTGGTAGATGGGATGGATGCTTTAGCTGATAATACCTGTAGAGAGTGGAGGCCCAACTTTACAGACTTGTATGAGGGTTCTAGTACAGTGACTACAGGCTTTGGAGTCTGTGCGGTAGATATGTTAGCCCTAGCTACTGCTAACGGTCTTCCTCAACACAGATTTAAAAGAACGCAGGTAGACAACATTAATGATGTTCTACTCTCTGGAACTACCTACGCTAGCGTCCCTCGGAATACTTTAAGAAGAAGGAATTATCGTAACCTCCTCCCAGAAACAAAAATGTTTACGAGGTTGGGTAGGAATAACCCAGGAAGCCTGGAACTCTCTTCTGCTTATTATTCCTCTGCTATAGGATATATGCCTCTAGGATACATTCCTTCGGATCTAGCATTTCAACAAGTAGCCTTAAGACAAAACGACTATCAGTATGGAATTGGAAAACTTATAGACTACGCAAACTTAAACGAAGTTTGGGATATCTGTATGAACCTTACTTCACCTAGTTCAGCATTTGGATATGATGTAAGTAATACCTTTGCTTCAAGAGCCAAACAGGCTGTAGAATCCTCATCCTGTAATACTTATGGAAGGCGTGGAGATCTACAGGAGATACTCTATGTTATGAATAAAGTTCATGATCAGGAAAAGTATCTCCAAGCTAGCAGCATTGTGTCAGGCTACTTTGAGGATATAACCCAAGGTAGGATTCCCACCATCACCAGCAGTAATTTACTGATACCCTCCAACTTTAGTGACTGGTATGCACAATCCCAGGTTTATGGAGGTATGGATGTTCCTCGATCCATAGGAAACTATCTTATTAATAAAGAAGCTTCTGATGAATCCTTAAGCTACTATGAGCATTTCACTTTTGGTAGACCTGTGCAGGAACTGTATAACACTTATCTTTCCGACTATGGGGGGCATGGAACAGCAGGGCTATATGATCTTCGTGGTGGGCCTAATTTGTTTAGCCATACTTACGGACCTTTGATTTATAATTCTAATCTAGACACGGATGGTTCTGCTTTAGAAGTTAGTGGATACCTAGCAGCTAGTGGGCCTAACTACGAAGTAAACTTGGCATACTACGGAGGTAGTGGTCTTCTTAGTGTTTCTGGAATGAACGGTAAAGGAGCCTACGACGTAGGGACTTCTGCTGCTAGCGCGGCAGCGGACTTGCCCGTAGGTAGTCCTGAGTTTAGAAACAAGTATCTTCTAAGCTCTATCGAGATAACAGATACATCAACTGCATACACGTTCTCGCAGCACCCAACATTCTCCATCTATAGATTCTCTAGGGATAATCAAAGCCGATATTCCTATGCAAAGTATTTGATTGACAATCAAGTTTTAAAGTATCACAGATCTACACAGTCTGATTCTTTCCCTAGATTAAGAATTAATATCGATAATTCAGATCTAACAAATCTTTCTAGAAACTTTTTAGAGCCTGATCATGAGTATGAGGTTACTATTAAGGCCCACAACTTAGACTCCTTTAGTACCAATTTAGGGGGCCAAGCCTTAGGATTATGGGTACATACTCAGCCTGAGCTAGAGTATGATTTGGACGGGGAAAAACTAATGGTATGGTCCTACATTCCAGACGGAATTTACGATGATTGTAATAAGAAAGCTGATAGCTGGAGGCCATTTTCGGTTAAGGACGTAAGCGGACCAGCGGGAATTTACATAGCTACTAATAATTCTCAAACTAGAAACTTTGCTACAGGAACCTTAACCTCTGTATTAGGGTTTGGAGAAGGGAATACTAACGCTAATCGGTCTCTTATCGAAGAAAACCCAGCACCACAGGCTATGTGCAAGGAGCCTGTGGTGCTGGAGCAGACTCTAGTAGGCAGTGATCCTCAATCCATAGCTAATATAAGTAAAGATACTTTAAATGAATTAAAGTTCAAGTTCTCTACTTATAATAACCATACTATTAAGCTAACTGATTACTACAAAACCAACGTCGGACCCAAGCTACACAGGTTGAATCAAAAGTATACTTTAGAATTATTTACTGTGGTAGGGCACTTATCTAAGTTTGTAGTTATTGAAAATATAGAAATCAAAGATATTACTAACTATAATAAAGCGGTTATACGGACTAAATATGGAGACGCTCAATTAGATCTCTCTGATTTAAAAGCAGTATTCCGATTCCTTAAGGGACTAAGCTCGGGATTAGCGAGCAGAAATCAAACAATTACTTCTGGGACGATGGAAGTAAGTGGAGGAAGTAGGTTAAACTATCGTTCAAATAGCAGTATGTATCCTAATACGACAGAGGCTACTTACAACCAACTAACGGACGTTCAAATATATGAGGGGTAAAGTAGAAGTATTTGCAATTGCAGCAGACGGAACTCAAAGTCTTCTTCTGAGTGAGCCTAACCTCGTAGTTAATGGAGCCTCTGAGAGCATTGTAGATATGCTCACAACCCCGTCAAGCATCTTAGGGGTATCCCCTGAGGTGATGGATACCTCTAACTGGAGGTTTGGGGCTATATCGTTTGGGCCTGCTGCGGGATCTTTTTCAGGTAATGCCTACTTTTTCCCCGAAGACAAAGTATACATGAAAACGGATAATCTATGCCAGGGGAAAAGTGCTTCCGTATCTTCCTTGATTAATCAAATCAGTACTGATAAAAAACTTAGGGTTCTCTGGGCTAGTGCTACAATAGGTGCGGAAAACGGAGCTACTGCATCCTCCTATACTCCTCCATACAGGCTTCCTTCTTACCCTGATCCTACTGATACCAAGTTAGAGCACACTGATACTTCTTATTCCATTGTGAGTGGAGACGGAACCCAGAGCTTTGGACAATTTGAAAACAGAATTTGCTTCGCTAAATCGGATGCATCTAGTTACTTTCAAGGTGCCTACCCTACAAGAAACGAACCTGCTCAATTATCTGCGATGCTAATTTCGTCTTACGAGGGAGATTTCCAAGCCGATACCTCAGCTAATTTTATTGTATACGGTGAAAGAATCAGTGGATATAACGATCTAAATAATATTGATTATCGAGGGTATATCACTACTAAGTATAACGAAACAAATCCTAGTATTTATGGGAATTGTTATGTCTCAGGATCTACCCCTAATGATTTAACGGGTGTAGTATCACAGTGTTCACAGCCTACGGTTACCATAGCTACTCAAATTCCTGCTAATGATTTAGCAACTTTAAATCTATATGGGGGTATTCACCATATTGGACTATGGAGTATGGATTCTCCCAAGGCCCTAAAAAATAATGCTGCTCCTCTAATGGTAGGTAATACTTTTATTAATACTACTACAGGTGTTACTCCTCAGGAGTACAAGTTATTTGCAAAGAAATCCTTTACTAATAACCTATGCAGCAATCAAGATGCTGGAGGATTGGCAGGATTCAATAATCATCAAAATTTAAAAATTCAATGGACACTAGATTTGAGGTCTCAACATGATTAGCGGACACGTCACAGTATATAAAATCTATAAAGATGGGACTGAAAAAACAGTGCTGGACAAAGCCAACTTGGTCACGGCAGGACTTGGCTCTTCTTTCTTAGATATTCAGCAAAATGCTGGGTCTCGTTTTACTGCGGATTACGCTCCCCGCTACTTTCAAGTAGGTACGGATATTATTACCTATAGTGGAACCATGAATGGCGATGACCTTACACCTCGTGAGTCCTCTGCTACTTTTTATCAATTAAGTGCTCCTTTTAGCTGGGAAGACTACGGAGACGATACTGATATTACTCTAGTTAAAAGATATAGAGGCTTTAATGCGTCCACGATTGACGGAGGAAAGACTTATACTGAACTCTTAAATACAAGTGCCATGCTTTCGGCAGTGGTATTTAGTGGGGAAGATCAATACTTTGGAGAGATAACGGAGAGTAGGGTTACTAAGTTTTTTGTAGACTCGTTTGAGTCTGAAATTATTTTAGATGAGAAATCTGGGAATGGGAAAAACATAACAGAGCTTGGACTGTTTGCCAGAAACCCTAAGGGGCTTCTTCGGGATTCTCCTCTTCTTATGGCATATAAGGACTTCCCATCGGTAGCTAAAACAGATGAGTTTTCTTTAGTTATACATTGGACTATTGGATTCTTGGGAATCAGTAATGATGTTGACAGACACTACACTGGTACCTTTAGAAATTCTGTTGTCACACTTCATCCCGACAATACTGGGAGTAAAAAATTATGAAAAATAAAGATATTTTAGATGTCTCTGGGCACTTAGAAATTTACAAAATATACTCAGATGGAGTAGAGGAAAGGGTATTTGATGATGCTAATACTATTACTTCGGGTATGGGAGTGGGCTTAGGTCTACTCTACGCAGGATCTGGGGCAGCAGACATAACTAATTTTCAGATTAGATACTTTCAACTAGGAGTAAAGGGTGATACTAAGATATCCAATTACGGGGTTTCAGAAGTATCTTTAGTGTCCGCTTTAGGACAGGTGGCTGGACCTTTAGATTACCAGCCTGTGACAGATACTTATATTCCCATCTCAGATCACGAGCTTATGGATTGGGACGGTACAGCGAAAGCTACGGTAGGGGGCACCTACGTAAATACCCATATGTTCCCCACTATCTCAGATAATAGTATTAAACGAGTAGACTTGAACTCTGTTACCTATATACTTTATATTAGTAGGGGTGCCTGTAATAACTTAGAAACCCCCCTGAATGAAGTAGGATTATTTATGCAAAACCCTCTAGGACTAACTACAAACAGGTCGCAGCTATGTGCATATCGACCTTTCACTAATATTGTAAAGACTGAGGATTTTTCGCTAGTCTTTAAATGGACTCTGAATTTCTAATATGGCATTTAATCAAGACGATCTCTATCTTACTTCTGGAACAGGACAAGTAATTAATAATTGGGTTGATCCCGTTTATAAATTTGATTCTAGCTCCTTCTACAATTGGGAGCAGGACAACCTTCCCATCTACGATCTAGAAGATAGGGATGATTATCTTTGGGAGATGGCAGGATACCCAGCGTCTGCTACCGCTCCTACAATCATGCTTACTGTATCAGATTGTGGCATTGATGATAAGAAAGTTTTTGGAAGTTTATCAGGGGCCATTGAAGCTCTCCCTAATACAATTAGACAACCTGTTATTATTGAAGTTTGTGTTAGTGGACAATTAGGTCATCTTCGCCTAGAGAATAAGGAGATTACCCCTTCGGGTGGGCTAGAGATTATTAACCGAGGATTTGCCA
>TARA_R110000824_G_scaffold9834_1_pt1 | contig 12412 bp, 10 predicted proteins | sample TARA_R110000824 | Tara Oceans TARA_R110000824 (sample SAMEA4397747) | marine metagenome | biome: Polar Biome; feature: [MES] marine water layer (ENVO:01000295) within the mesopelagic zone...; material: water (ENVO:00002006), including particulate matter (ENVO:01000060) such as...... | reverse complement strand
GTCCTTGCTCCGGCGAATCTTGACGAGGGCAACAACAGTCTTATCAAAATAATCCAATCTAGATTTGTTCTCCGCCTTTTTAGCCTTGGAGTTGGAGAAGACAAATGATCCAGGACTGTACGCTTTATACTCTTTGGTTTTCAGGGGCAGCTCCAGGTGGTTAAAAGCCTTATAGGTCTTCTTGTTCGTTTTCCGTCCAGCCAGACTTGACCAATTCTTCCCGGCGAGTACGCTGGCGGCACGTGGTGAAGACTGTATTAAAAAATATGCGGCAGTAACTAGCTTTGTTATACTTGTCCGTTGGTTTTTTTCGTCGGCTACGGTTTGAATCAGTCGAGATTTATTAAAGCCAGATTTTTTCGACAACAAGGTGTGGGTCGTCCCCCCTTCAGTATAGGATTTTCCCAATAATAGTGCTTCAGAAAACTTTGCGAAGGCTGCTTCGTGGGGGGTTTTTGCTGGCGTGGTGGTTTTCTTTTCTGTGGGCGCGGTGGGGGGAGGATTCGTCGCAGGCGTGGCTGTTGGTGTCGGGGTAGTAGCCGGAGGCGTCTTCGGGGTGGCGTTCGCAGCTGACTTGTCTGGCGTAGCGCCCATGAACAACAGCGCTGGATTGGCAATGGCATCCTCTATTTTTACTTTACTCATTTATTTCACTCGTAGCCCATTAAAGAAAGCACTTTAGTCAGAGGCAATGGTATGTATAGTTCATCGCCAATTTTGTAATGAGCTTCAGTCGGCTTTTGGTTAAACATTGCTATGACCCACCAATAAGATGGATCAGTGTAATAGTCATTTGATAGTTTATAAAGTTTATCTCCAGTTTTCCATATATGGGTTGCATAATCAAGGAATTGATAATCCTGGAGGTCAGGATATGTCAACGTTGGTGTGGCATACTGAATTATATCAGCCTCATGTCTTTTTTTAAGCTTTTCTTGGTATTCTCGCGTTGAGTTTATAAATGTTTTTTTGTATGCGTCTCTCATTAATATTACCTTTTGGCTCGTCTATTTTTTCCCTTTACGAGGGCGATGTCCCCAGGGTTTCGATGTAGGTCGCCCAAGCATTTTATCCTCCTTGGACTTCCGTAACTTATCTTGTGTGGACCCTTTTTTGGCTTCCTGTTCTTCTCGCATTTTGGCAATCAACGCGGCATTGGCTGCGTTGAATGTGTCAACCGCCTCTGCTGTGTCAGCTTCTCTTTGGGAAGCATAGCCCATCCCATAAGGGAAGTTTTCGCGAAAAAACTCGGGACGTTTGGCGTCAGTCACGTTGAAACCAGTTAAATGATCGTGGTTTACGATCCCAGCAATAACTAATTCTACCTCTTTAGGAACAAGTAGCTTTTCTTTAGTAAAGAGGAATCCGGCATCCACATTTGGTGTAAATGTAAATCCGTCTAAAAACATCATTAAGCCCCCTACCTTTGCTGATGTATTCGGTTTGTTATCTCCGCTGATTAGATTTGCAAACTTTACTCGCACGGTTGGAGATTTTATTCTTGTAAAGCCCTGAGCGCCAGTTCCTTTTATCTTAGTGTTAGTGGAGGCTGAATACGATGGATAAAGATATTGAATAAATTCCTGTAAATATGCTAGGTTGTGTTGTCCATCTGCTACGGAGAACGAAGGAACCATGAACTTGGCTGTAAGTTTCCTGACGGTGCCTGCAAACACTACATTTGGATCATTTCTTCCAAAAATGGTTTCATCCGAGCGGTTTGTTTCATACGAATCACTAAAATCTGTGAGAAATGCTTTGAACTTAAGCTCCCTTGATAGTCCTGCACCTTCATTGTAGATCTTTAGCCAACCGCTTCCCTTAAGATTGTTGGCATATGATGCTGCTGCGTCGTTAACCATAATGTATTATTTTCATCCTTATCGTGAGTTTCGAGTTCTTTGACCGCCAAGAGAATCGATTCTTTGGTTTTTATTCAAGTTAGCACGTTTTTTCGCATTTTTCTCTATAAACTTAACTAATACGTTCTCATTAATTTTGCCTTCAAAACTTAAATTTAAGTTTTGATTGTTTACCGCTTCGACAAGCGTTTTGGTCATTTTTCTTATTTCTTCAAGTATGCTTGCTCCATCAGAAGTTTTAACTTCTAGGACTTGAGCCTTAATCGCAGTGGTTTCTCTAACACCTTCGGTCGGCGCAATCGGAGTACTTCTAACCTTTGCTGACTCTAAGGCGTGTCGAGTGCGATAACGACCCATAGGCGGCAGGTTCGCTGGGTCGGGTTCTGCTTCGCCAAGTGGTGCTACCATTCCTGTCATTACAGTCGCGGCAATCTTTGGAGGAAGAATACCTTTCATGGAGATCAACAGTTCTTTAAAGCCTTCAAAGTTAGACATGTTTCTCTTAACTGCAATCCCGAAAGCGATAAGCCCTGTAATCCACGCAGCAAAAGGATCGATGCCCCCCACTATGGCGATTGAGCTAAATATAGTGGCAAGAGGGACCAGTGCTGGTATGAGGGCGTCGATGAGAAATTTAAGTAGCAGTACTGCGCCTCCTATAACTGCAAAACCAGCGGCGATTGCTGCCCATCCGTAAGGTCCGCTCGAAGAGGCTAGTGCGCCTATGATTACCATCGCGCCGACAAGCCACATAACCGATGCCGTCAATGCCTCTAGAACGTTTACCACGCCCTCGTAGTTTGAAGTTTTACTTGCCATCTCTCCAACAGTATGAATCAAAAGCGCGAAGGCTGCTACAATTAACCCTATAGCCAAAGCGGCACCCAGCCAACCTGGGACGCCCTTGGCGGCTTTAGCACCACCAGTGCCGATACCTTTACCGAGTTTGCTGAAACCGGCACCTGCTGCTGGAGCAGCCATCAGTCCAAATATTTTTAAAGGAGCAGTAACAAGAGTGAAAGTCTTTCCTAATAGGATAAGCCCCGATATCACTAAAGGAATGGCGATGATGATCTTTTTAGTTGTGGGGCTTAAACTTGCGAACCATGTCACCACATCTCTAAGTACTTCAACAACAGGCTGAAGGGCAATGGCAAGTTCTTGCATTGTTGCTTTCATCATTTGCATGATTGGTGTTGCTTGCTTTGCCAATTCGTTCATTTTCTTGTCAGTGATATTAAGTTTCTCTTTTGCGAGGTTTTCTTTATCAATCTCACCACTCAACATGCTACGCATAGTTGCAACGTCAGTGCCTAGTTCTTGAGCTAGTTGTTTCTGCCTATGACGACCCATTGTTTGGAAGTCAACTCCAGCCCGACGAAGCTGCTTGCTAAGATAAGCTATCTTGCCTGCAAAATCTAAACCTATTATCTTTTTCGTATCAATCACATTTTTGCCGATGACGGTATTCAGCCTTCCTACTGAACGGGCTGCGCCTTTAAAACTATCAAATTTCTTTGCTATCCCAACAAGTTTCCCCATAGAAATAGCGGTTTTATCCGACATTTTAGCTAACTTTATAAACTGGTCTTCCATTCCAGAACCAAACTGTGCTAAATCCCCCTGGAGAGAGATAAACTGACCAGATAGCTCCGCTTGGGATGCTGAAACTTCTCCCGACAAAGATATTAAACGCTTTTGAAGATCTTCAGCTTGAGAGCCGGTCATACCTAAAGACTTGCGGGCGACGTTATAAAGGTTAGAAAACTGTTTTATATCGACGCCCAGCCGTTTAAACGTGTTCGCAGATGCTAAAAGAGACTTTCTTGTTGCATCATTCTCTTTCCTGAACCCGCTGATTGAGGACATCAAAGTGCCCATGTTTTCTGTAGACTCTTGGAAAGTCATGCCAAGGGAACGTTGTTCTTCTGCTGTAGACTTGATTATGCTTTGTTGGGCATAAACAGTGGTTCCCGTTTGCTTGACAAAATTAGCTTGGGCGGAATCCAGAGAAGCAATATTGCCGATTGTGGTTTGAACAATGCTGGTCATAATGGAACCAAATACATTAGCAGCGGAAAAGGTTTCTTTAAAAGACTTGCCCATTTGTTTTAGAACAGGACCAAACCCTCCCAATCTCTTGCGGGCGTCTATAATAGAGCCAACGAACCCGTTCTTCCAAGCAGTTCCAATACCGGTAACAGACAACAGCAGACTCTTTGTATTGCTGTCTATTGTAGCGAGTGCCTTGTCGGCTGATTGTCTGCGCTCTTCTTCTAGTGAAATCTCTTTTTGTTTTAGCTGTATTATCTCTTCGCGCATCGCCAGCTTTTTATACTCGACTTTGAGCGACTCGACTTCGAGTTTAAACTGTGCCTCGGTGATCTTCTCAGTTTCCTTATCGTTAACCAGCGTGGCGATTCTTGTATCTAAAATCTTTCTCTTGGTCGTGTACTCTTCTTCATACCCGGCAAGTGCCTTGGCATGACCATCGCGTATTTTTTCTTCAGCATCTCGCGTATCTTCGACGGTACCTTGCAAGGTTTCCCATACAGCCGCCATTTCTTTCATAACCTCTAGCTCTTGCTGAAGATCTTGGACGGATTTCTTCGTCTTGTCGTCTTTGCCGTCCTTGTCATTATTTTCAGGTGCCATTTAAAAACTCCTTATTTAAATGGCCATTTTAGTTTTGTTTCTTGCTCGAAGTTTTGAACAGCCCTGTCAAGCTTATATTTATTATCATAGGTTCTTTGATCACCAAGCCCATACTTTTTATAAGACTTCATATAGCCTCTTTCTCTTTCCAAGGCTCTCATGAAGGAATCAACCTCAGAACGAGTTCCTTTTATCTTGCTAGGGAAAAATACGTTTTCTCCAAACGTCCAACGCATCATAGTTTTAATCCATTCTCCCATAGCAGCCATCACTGTTTCATTTAACTCACCTTTACGGTGGACTCCTAAGTCAATCACTTGGGTAACTAAATCGTTTTCTTCGATCATGGAAAGCTCCTATAATGTTATAATTAGTAAAAATAATAAATTAATGCCTTCCTTACTTTAAGGAAGGCACTTAAGTTCATCGTGACTTTCTTTGTGCTTTCTCGTATTCTTCTGCCTCTTGTGCAAATTGCCTGTTTAATCTGGCAATAAACCAGCGACGTAGTACGAGCGGCAAGTTATAAGCCTCAATAAAGCTCCAGCCACCATGATATTTTAAACTAAAGATCTCTTCGTAGATATACTCAGCGTTCTTTTCATTTAGGCCAAAAAAACTCCGCAGACAGCGGAACCTCCACTGCTGTGTCATGATCGCACTCTATACAAACGAATGGATATTCCATGTTTAAATTTGGATTTACTTTGGCATATGCGTTGCGGATATAACGTGAGTCAAATGCAGGTATGAAATCAACAAACTCTTCAATGACATTTGTTCTCCTGTCTCCATTAACAGCCACAATCAAAGTTTTGAGTTGAGTGGTCAAAGTGCTTTCTTCAAGCTTGTGCTTTTTCCTTTTTTGGACATAATCAGAAATGATTTTCTCGTCTCGACCTGTCAACAAACGAACAGTGACAGAGAATCCAGACTTAGGAAGAGTGATAATGTATTCGCTGCCTTCGAGGTGTTTAACAACATAGCCCTCTTTAGCTTCTTCTCCGCCAGCGTGTACTTTAAGTTCAGACAGTTCCACATCTAACTGATTAATAGTTGTGCAAGCAGGGCAAGTAATGTTAGCTTTGTATTCACTACCATAGCCTGTAACCCTAGCGCCAACAATGATGGCATTTCTATCGCCAACCAAAAGGTGTTGAGGATCAATTGTCTTATCAAGAATAATACTTCTCAATAGACGTTCGATAGTAAGACCTTTTTTTAACAAAGAAGGGGAAGTTAAAATATCTTCTTCCTTAGCTGTCATGTACTTAATCTCTATCGTATCTTGTCCGTGTAAAGGGTGATTTTCGGGGTAATAGACGCCTCTTGAAGGAAGCTCTATATGATCCGTTGGAATAGAGAAAGAAAGAGGCTGAGAGCCCCCTGTAGGGGCTTCCACTGCCATTGCTGGAGCGTCGGCTCCTCCAGTTGGTGTACTGTCGTCATCTGAGCCGAGACGATCCATATTGTTTCTAGACATTTATACCTCGTATTGTCTTCTTAAGTTTATGCTTTGAACGTGGTAGGAAGTCCCTGGGGGGCTTTAATACCGGGTGTTTTAAGTGTAGCATAATCATACCTAAGTGTTAAGGTGATTTCTACCATATCTTCGCTTTCATAACTTAAAGAACCAAAATTGACGTTTTTAAGCCAAGGGTTTACTAATGTCCATGTTTCTAAGACATCTCCTAGTTTGTTCGTTTTGCCAATCTGTTTTAGGTACACGTTCCCGCCGATCGCATTGACGGCGGCAGACTTTGTTATTGTATGTGCAGCAGAAGCAAGATCCGTAGGGGCGTAGTAGCCAGCGCTCTGCAAGACCTTCATTAATGCTTCAGAAGAGTCATTTGGTCCTGCTGGATCGACAAGCGTTACTTCTATTTCGCTCCACTTAACTTTACCTGGATAATAAAACTGATGATTTAAAAAGGAGTGTTCTGTTTCACCTATTTCAAAAGAGGGCTTAGCGGCTGTTTTTGCATACCACTCTTGTAAGCCCGTCTTGCTGTTATCGCCAAAGCTTATAAGCCACCTGAATGATCTTTTCGGATCAACGATCGCGTCACCTTGTCCACCCCAAAATCCTTTATTGCCTGCCATGTTATGTTTTCTCCTTTATATTAAATAGATGTTAAAAGTTTTTTAGTCTTCAAAAGAAGCACCAGAATTCGTAATATTGAAATCAATCGCGATATACTCAATAGCGCGGGCTGGTTTCAAGTACACTTTCGCGTATAGGATGTTCCTATCGACTAGCTCTGGTGTCGTAGTGGTGTCGTCAAGAATGACCCTAAAGTCAGTTAATCCAAAGTTAGTCTTGATTCCTGCCAAGAAAGGGTTGGCTCTTGCTAAGAATCTATCCCATGTAGCAGGGACATTTTGGTCAAATAAGATCTCTGTACCTATCCTAGAAATTTGCTTCTTGACATAGATCATAAGCCTTCTTACGTTAATCCTGTCAAGAGCTGATTGTGTTAATTGGAGAGTTTTTTGTCCAAAAATCACAATGCCTTCCGCAGGGAAAGAAGCAATAGGATTGATATTTGCTTCATAAAGTTGGTCTCTTTGTTTAGATGTAAGTTTCTCTCTCACTCCAATGACAGGGACACCGGCTGAACCTTCAGTTAAGCCGCCTCTGTTAAAACCAGCAGGTGCAAACCAAAGCTGTGTTTTAAATTGTGAACTAGAAAAAGTTCCTATCGCTGCGATTGAGGGTGGAGCCCAAAGAGTTTTATTATTAATAGTGTCTTTCATTTGAATCCATGGATAGTAAGCACATGCGTAGCTGCTGTTTAATCCACGGTTCTTAAGTGCTGTTATAGCCTTATCAGGATTGTTTCCATATCGATTCGCGCCACTCGTACCGGCGTCATCGCCGGGTTGATAGACACTTGGAAGGTCAATCACTGCCAACGCATCGCCACGGTCTTCACAAACACTCACAAGGTAATCATTGAGACCTTCGTTTGTGACTCCGGGCACCGCTGCTAAATTATATTCTACAACTTCTGCGTCAGAGATAGAATCAATAGCTTTCTTAACGCTGTAATATGCATAGCTTGTTAAGTCTGTTGCATCTGCGCTTAGCGCATCGGCGTTGTTGAAAGGCTCGCTTTCATAGATGTTCAATCCATCAGCTCCGTTCGCAAGAACGGTTGTGAAGGAATCGAACCCAGCGTCAAGGACAGATTGCCAAGTTCCAGTAAGTGCAGTTATAGATTCACCGTTGGCTCTAGATCCCGATACATAATCTGCATTAGGTACAATGTCATTAGCACCGCTCTTCTGTGTAATGTCATCTAGCGTGAATATCCAACTATAGGCGAGGGGTCCAGCTGCTGTGTACGTGAATCCGTCAACGTCCTTCGGGAATGCCCGCAGAACGTCAGCTGTTGATTGATCATAAGTAGCGTATCCTGCTGCGCCAAGGGTTGTGTCAGCGCCAAAATATACTGAAGATGGACTTTGATTTCTTCCAGCAGAAGAGCTGACACGAAGATAAATCTTTGGCATGACAAGAGACGCTGTATAAGATAGTTGGTTGCTGGCGAAGGAATGGTAAGTTCCACTAACACCGACCAAGGATATCCCTGTAAGAAAATCTGCGGTTGAAGCCAATGTGCCTGCGCTAGCCGACATCGGAAGCCATGCTCCGTCGCCTTGAGTGACTTGTTGATTATTGATGAAATTCCATTTACCTGTTCCACCCACCTCCGAGAAGAACTGGAGGTTTTTCCACGTTAGTGGTCCGTACACTCCAAAAGGAAGAACGCTTTTATCTTCAATAGAGCCGTTAGCAACATCGCCGTCTATCTCTACGCGAATAAACTTAGAGTTATTTTCATAGTCTCCATTTTCAATATACCTATTGCCGGTGGTGTCCCATGTTCTATATTTATCTCCAACGATTTTGGCAAGATAATTTTCAGAATCAGGATTCAAGTTGCAGTTATCAAACTGTTCAATAATTTGCACCGCCGAGTCTATATCTTCTATTTTTCTTATTTGAATCGAGAAAGATCCATAAAAAGTAACAGAGTTGGCAGGAGGTTTAATGTTAGTAACAGAAATCTTTAAGCTTTTAGAATCCCAGCGATCTGCGTTTAAAGAATGAATCTTAAAAAGCTTTTGTTGGCTTTCTGCTTGAAAAGCATTAGTTTCACCTGTGTTGATATTTGTTGCAGGCGTAGTCGCTACCAAATCTTGAGAAAAGAACCAACCTGTTTGAGCTGCCTGTGCAGGCTTTCTATTGTCAGATCTTTCAGCTGTATCATCTGAAAGCTTAAGAGGCAAGATAACACCATATGCGCCAACACTGGCTGCTGAAGGTGTCGCGGCTCCGTTAAGCGCGAATGACTCATAGAAGTGTCTATCGTAAGTTTCTCCGAGGAAGTACTCTTTGTTATTAGTCGTAATCCGCGAGTTTGTGTTAGGAGGATTCGTATTAAAGACTTTTCTAATATATCTATTAGATGTTCTACTCAAAGAAAAGCTAATTTTTTCTGTTACGGTGTGAGAACTGTTGTATACTTCTGCAACGAACGCCTTTTCTTCGGAAAGACTCTGGATGAGGACTCCCTGGCTGGATGTTCGAACCAAGTCATACGTCGTCGCACCAGATGCGCTAGCAGCAGTGGTTGCGGCTAATACACCCGACAAGGCTATATAGCCAGAGTTCATATACCATACGGCAGCTAAAGATCCTGTCATCAGACTAGATGTCGAACCATCTGAAAAAAGAGATGCAGAAGGAGTAATAAAAAGACCATAAGCGCCGCCGCCTGTGACACCGTTGCCTGCGACAGCACCGTTTCCATTGACTTTTGTTGCCCAACCGGCTTCTCCGCCGCTGGCTTTTTGTGGATGCTCGTTGCCTAACAGACGGACGAATGTTACAGGGCTATTGTTTTTAAACCATGCTTGGGCGGCATAAACCGCATACATCGGAGCAGAAGAAATTCCTAATCTCCATTGGTCTGGGCTAAGCTGGCTGGCTACAGGATTTCCAAATACATTTACGAATTCAGAAAAAGAGTTAACTTGTACTGGACGTAGTGATGGACCTCTCTGTGAGCGACCAATAATAACTGGTCCTTGAGCATTGGCTAAAGCCGGTAACTGTGAATTATCTATCTCAGAAACAAAAATTCCTGGTGATACGAACTTATACTTTTTAATTGACATCCTTTATATCTCCTGTCGCTTGAAAAAAAATTGGAAAAAATGTAATTTTATTCTCTTATAAATAGTTATCGAAAATACCAAAATACTTTTTAAGGTCTATAAAATCCTTTATCATCCATATCCTCTGGTATATCTCCAAATATCACCCGCTCTCTTGGAAAACGAATCTCCACTGCGTTTTCTCTTTTAACAATTTTGGGAGTTTCTTGATTCTTGTCTTCGCCTATCAAATAACCTAACACTCTGATATTAATATCAGTTACAAACTTTCTTTCTTGTTCGCCTAAATCGTTAACAGTGTTGTTGGAAGCAAAGTCAGATTCTATAAATCCTTCATACATATGATCATTGCGCTGAAGCTGAAAATAGTTTATTCCATCAGGAGTTGTGATAAACGGAGTAACAATATCATTCATTTGTTGCTGGTATTCTGTGGTAATAGAAACAACGTAGTTTACAGTAATATATACTGGCAACGGTATTGTATAAGTTTCATAGACAACTTTCTTGTTTTGTTTTTTTGTCTTAAAATTTATTTGATTAAATCGTCTTTTAGCAGTAGCATTTGCGAACTCTGAAGTTTTGTTTTGTTGTATTCTTCTTGCAACTATTATAGAACCTCTCTTTACATCTCCAACAGGAGGTATGTTTGCAAATAGTGTTCCTTTTTTAGACAAATCTTTAACAATAGAATTCCTTTCTAGTGTAATAATAGGGTAAATCATAGACCCATCGCTATCACGTAAGTCTTTAATTTGTTTTATTTGTGCAGCTCTCTCAGCAGCCACCCATATAACGGGAACTTTTTCGAAACCCTTGTTGGTTTCGGTGCTAATATTAAGAGTATTATTAATATAGTCTAGCATCGCGGCATCAATATCCTCGATGGTTGAGGGTATCAACAACTCTTCTCTTACGTTTGGATCATCACTTGGCATCGAATAAACCTCTTCTGGACTTAATACATTTAGCAGAAATCTCTAAACTCTTTCCTGCTTGACCGAATATTTCTCGTGGTTCAACTAATGTAACTATTTCATAATAATCATCATCGTATAAAACAAAATCACCCTCTCGAACATACAAATCTTGGTCTTCTGTTAAACGCCGCTTGTGAAAGTGAACAGTCATGGAGTATAATTTGTCCAAGCCATGCTTCTCTGTGATTGTTTCTATGCCACCCCACTCTATTAGAGCATAAACCCTTATAGGAGATAAGAAATTTTTGTTTATTGCCTCGCCATAGACAGGATGGTAGTTGGTGTGTTCAGCACTGATGGGATAATAAAGAACTTGTTGACCGATAACTCTTTCAATAAGCTCATCATTGACTTGTTTTACAAGGTCCCGCTCTTTTTTTCCCAAAAATAGGGGAGGTGGCGGCTGTGATGGCTGTTCCCATTTATCTTTTGGCACAATCTATCCTCCTATCCTTGAAAAATACCAACCGGTATAGTTTGCATTGTTTCTAGTGCGGTGGTGCTGATGTTTTTTTGTTTCTCGCTTAACTTCTCGTAGGTTAACTCATCAAGGACAGTTTTAAGCTCTTCTCTTAACGCTTCTTTCTCTGCTTGCGCCTGAGATAAAAGATCAGAAGCATTTAATGTTATGTCGTTCCCTGGAATGGGTATAGTTCCGAACTTTCCTCGGATTTGACCCAAAGTTTCTTTTGAAATAGCCAAAGCAAAGCGGCGAATCCATTGTTTACCAATGGAGTTGATACTGTTATAAGGAAGATTAGAGAAAGGAAGGGTATTCATGTTGTTCACACCTTTCAATTTCCCTGTCGCTGTATCATCTTCAGTCCATGGGTCAGATTGCACAGTGAATTCAATCCAGTATTTTGCAGGCTTGGCATTTTCTGGCGTGGGGAAAATTCTTAATTTATTATTTTTGATTTCATAAGAATAATGTGACGTTCGCGTATAAAGCGCGTCTTCATACGCCATAGCTTGCAATTTGTTTTGCCACGTAGGGACTAACTCAAATTGAGAATCATCAGCATACATACCGTATGTTGACATATTTCCAACGACACTCATTCCTCCATAATAACTATAAAAACGCCACATAGCATAAGGAGTGCGATAAAAGACTTTTTTGATTGTCACTCGCTTATTCCCCACTTTGCCATAGAATGGGGATGATGTATCGGTGGATGATTCCGCTTCTACAATGCTTTGAAGGTCATAATCTTGTTGATCTGCGACAGTTGCGAACGAGGCAGAATAAATTGGCGTATTTCCCCCCAGATCGGCTTCTGTAGACGTTCCCTTGCCTACACGCAGGGCATACCCAAAGGAAAACTCGGGATACTGTAAAGAGGCAGTAATGCCGAGTAAATCGGAATCTGATGTTTGTTGTCCATCTTGGTCAAATGTGCCGGTCGGGGCACCCAATACGTTTGGAAGAGTGTTCTTCGCTTGATGGATGTTCACGAGATAAGAATATTCTAGTACCGAGTCTTCATAGTGAGAATAAACATCTTGTTCTGTGAGTTCAATATCAAGAACAGCGCCGCCTATCTTGCGATAGGTATAAGTTACTTGGTCCGATGCTCCAGATATAAAGTTGGTATCATATAAATCAGAACTAGAGTCTACATATACCCCAAGAGCGTAAATAGAGCCCGACGCAGCGGTATCGGTGCTTCCCGTCGAAGGTAAAATAACCTTGGACATCTGACTTGCGGGGGTTAAAACAGGAAC
>TARA_R110000824_G_scaffold252429_1_pt1 | contig 12420 bp, 18 predicted proteins | sample TARA_R110000824 | Tara Oceans TARA_R110000824 (sample SAMEA4397747) | marine metagenome | biome: Polar Biome; feature: [MES] marine water layer (ENVO:01000295) within the mesopelagic zone...; material: water (ENVO:00002006), including particulate matter (ENVO:01000060) such... | reverse complement strand
CACAGAGACTCGGTTTGGTGGCTTGTTAATCCAGATAAAGAAAGGCACCGATACGCACGCTGTAACCACCAGAATAGCTGTGGATGGTGGGGACACTTACTGGAGTTGAGGAGCGCCAATGACTAGCGACGAAGAAACCGAGTTAGACAACGTGGTCGAGTTGAGTCTACTAAGCGCCGTAGGAGTAACGATAGACCCCACAGCCCCGACTAGGCAGACTTTTCCGTCACCGGAGCCCTTAGTTATTGGCTCTCTTATTCCTAACCGCCAGGGCGGAGTAAACAGCCGAAGCCCAGCTAACATACACCGAATCTTTGAGATGGATAGCCGATGGAACGAGTCGTTTTCTTACGACGAACTGGCCAACGAATACATTTATATGTGGGAAAATGACAAGACACTTATAGATGAGGACGAAATTTCCAGAGCACAGCGCTGGCTTGAGGAGGTTTACGACGTAAGATTTGGTAGAGAGGCGATCCGGTCTGCCATGTTTCTCCAGTGTAAAAACAATAGACGCCACCCGATCCGTCACTACCTGGACAACCTACCAAAGCCAGAGGTTAATAAAGAAGGTGAGATTTTAGATTCTAAGATTGACCGATTCTTTATCGACAACTTCGGAGTATCCGACACCCCACTTAACAAGGCTTACTCTCGTGGTTTTTTCATCGGTGCAGTAAAAAGAGCCATGAATCCAGGGTGCAAGCTCGACACGATGGTCGTACTAATAGGGGCGCAGGGAACGGGAAAATCCAGCGCCTTCCAGGCCCTTTGTGAAGACGAGGCTTGGTTCTCCGACACGAAGCTGCACATCGGCACAAAAGACTCCCTGGAGCAAGTCAGGGGAACATGGATCTACGAAATAAGCGAGCTTGCAGCGATACGAAGGGCCAACACAGAGGACATTAAGGCGTTTTTGACTAGCCAGTTTGACAAGTTTAGGCCCAGCTACGAAAGACAAGTACGAACCGTACCCAGGACGTGCATTTTCGTCGGAACCGTAAACGAGGAAACTTTCGTAGCAGATCCGACAGGAGCCCGACGATACTGGCCGATGAAGGTGACCAAGAAGGTGCCCAGCATTGCATCCATCGAAAAGCAACGCGATACCTTATGGTCTGAGGCTATCTACCTCTACAAACAAGCTAACGGAGAGGTGCAATACTGGCTGACCGACGAGCTTGAGGATGAAAGGCAGGAGCTAGCTCACGAGAATATGATGGATGACGGATGGGAAACCGAGATCGATCAATATGTGGGGGACAAGGCCCAGATCCGAGAACAACAGAGCGGGCCCCACGACACAAAAAAGGACTTTAGGTTTACTTCAAGAGACGTTCTTGAGCATCTTGGGCTTGAAACACACCAAATCAAGCACTCTCATGTCATCCGTGTAACGGCTATTTTGAGAAACATCGGTTGCTCCAGGACAAGAGTAAGGCGCGTTGTGGCGGAGGAAGGCGAGAGCCAGAAAATTAACTATTGGATACCCCCCGAGGAGTACAAACAATGAGCGTAACATCAACCCTAACAGGGGAATCGGTGAGGATCTCGCCCTCTTCCTACAACACGTTTGTAGACTGCAACCTCAAATGGTGGTTTAACAAGATCGCAGGGTTTCCGACCCCCACGACAAAAAGCCAGCAACTTGGCACGGACGTTCACTCTGTCCTGGAAGCTTACCTGAGGGAAGGGACACCACCCGACGAATCCACAAAGGAGGGCAAGATAGCCTCTTCTGGGATCGAATACCTCCCCAAGCCAGGAACATACGTCATCGAGGAAGGCGTTGATCTACACTGCGGTACGCTGCCCTTTAAGGGCTACGTTGACGCCTACTCCTGCACCGGACACGTCTTAGATCACAAGACCACAAAGGACTTCAAATGGGCGATGGACAGCTATCAGCTATCTCACGCTCCACAGCCCCTAGCTTATGTGGCTTCTCTGCTAAAGACTGGAAAAATAAAGCAGAGCGACACCTACAAAGTGAGCTTCGTTTACTACCGAACGACTGGAATCGCAATGGCCCAGGAGGTAGCGGCTGAAGTTACCCACGAAGCTGTTTTGAAAAATTGGGAAGAAATGGAGGTAGCCGCGCAGTCCATGTTCGAGCTTTCCTCTCAAACCGACCCACAACTCGTAAACTACAACATTTCAACTTGCTCGAAGTACGGTAAATGTCCATTTTCGGATATGTGCCCAAGAAACCCCAACAATCAACAATTAACCTACAACATGGAAAATAACATCATGCAAAACTTGTCACAAAAAGAACGACTAGCCGCATTTCTAAAAGGAGAGGAACCTCAGGTGTCTCCTCCCGATGCTGCGCCTACTGACACACCCACCGACGCCCAACGTGAAGAGGCTTTAACCTTCGCAGAAGCAGCCAAGGCAAACGCCGGGGCTTTGTCAAAGGAAACCCTTGTTTCTATCTTGCGCCGCTTCCAGCTTCCAAAAACGGAGCTTACCTGGCTAAAAGAAAAGCTTGAGGCTAAAGCCGAAAAGAAGAAAGAGCCAGTTAAGAAGAAAAAGGCCGCACCCAAGGCTAAAAAGACAGCAGAGAAAGCTGTTAAGACGATTTACGTCTACGTCGATTGTATGCCAGATACTGGCGTTGACACGACACTGGAGAAGCTTGCTTATCCTCTTGAACAGGAAGTAGCCGCAGAGGCTAACGTGCCCTACTATGGACTTATTGGCTTCGGACAAGGCAAAGAGGGAGTGGCTAAAAAGCTAGCTGTCAAGCTGATAAAAGACGGGGCCGATTTCAAGTCGATATTTGTTTCGCTGCGCCACCCTGTTTCTGCACAGGCTATCGCCCTGCTATCCAACTTACCAAACGCCAAGGTGATTCGCGGTGTCCGCTAGCTGGGCAGAAAATATGCGCCTACGGGCGCAGACGGCTCGAAGAACAACAGGAATGGTTCTCGATGAGGAGAGAATTCTAAATCTCCCCGTCGAGGACTATCCCGATAATTTGGTAGAGACATGGACTGGCGAGCTTCAGACAGTCCGATCTAGGGTACGAGGTGACGATCCACCCCTTTTTCCTGTTCAAGCAGAATTCTGTGAAGCGTTGTCGAGAGCACCAGACCGTAGAGGGGTCGTTGCTTCCGTATCTGTAGGTGACGGAAAAACCCTAATGTCTCTACTGGCTGGCACCGTCCTGGACGCAAAGAAAGTTCTTATTTTACTGCCCGCCAGTCTCAGAAAACAAAACCTGGAAGATCAGGCTAGATGGAAACCTATTTACAAAGTGCATCCGAACATCACCTTATGCTCCTATGAGAAGTTATCACACCCAAATCATGCTTTTATACTGGATGAAATTGGCGCAGATCTAGTCATTATGGACGAGGCGCACAGCATTGCAAGCAGCAATAGCACCCGAACAAAGAGGATTTTCAACTATTTTAAATCCCGACCAAAAACGCGAGCCATTGTGATGAGCGGTACGCTTACCTCAAAGGGCCTTAACGACTACGCACATTTAGTTGAATTGGCGCTGCGGCAAGGCTCACCCCTACCGACAAGCTTCGCCATTAGAGAGCGCTGGTGTGCTGTTCTCGACCCCTTTGGGGAGTTTACAGACAACGACTGGAGCCAGATCAGGTGGCTTGTCGGAGAGGCTGTAGGCGGCATGAGAGCGAGAAAACGAGCAGCCCAATTGGCCTTCCAAAAACGCTTCAAGTCGGCTCCAGGTATTGTAGTTTCTTCCTCGGAAAATAGGGTGAACGCTTCTTTAGTTTACGCAAGCTGGACTCCAGAGACAGCACCCGAGATAGAAACGGCCCTCGATAGTCTCAGGAGAACCTGGACGCTGCCTAACGGCGACGAGATAGCTGACGCCCTGGAGTACAGCAGAGCACAGAAACAAATATCTCTAGGGTTTTATTACGTCTGGGTTTGGCCCGATGGTGAGCCTGATTTTCCGTGGTTAGAGACACGTTGCGCCTGGATGGCGACAGTTAGGAATATCGTGGCTTTCGGCAGGCCAGGAATGGACAGCCCAGCGCTTGTAGCCCGAGCAGCCGAACAAAGGAGGCTTTCGGTTAACGTGTTGAGTGTTTGGGATGAGTGGGAGGCTCACCGCCACAAGGATCCGCCCCCAACAGAAACACGCTGGCTTTCGGATGCACCCCTTAGAGAAGCGGTGGAGTGGACGAAAGAGCAGCCCCCACTTATCTTATGGTATAGGAGCCGCGCTGTAGCCAGTAAGCTGGAGGAGCTTGGTATCAGGGTGTTTACTCCTGGTAGTGCCCCCCCTTCTTCGGCTGAAACCTGCGCTTTGTCTATTTCGAGCTACGGGCAGGGAATCGACGGCTTACAGTATCTTTTTAGCAACCAGCTAGTCCTGGAGCCAGCCAGTAGCGGACGCTCCTGGGAGCAAATGGTAGGAAGAACGCACCGAACAGGCGCTACAGCAGACGTAGTGAACGTGCATTTTTATGCGGCCCTGGCTTTCCAAAGCGCTATGATAAAAGCCAAGACAGAGGCCAAATACATCGAGCGAACCACTGGAACAAGACAGAAACTTGTTTACGGTAGCTTTGGAGACTCCAGTGATCAAGACCTACTCTTGTAGCGACAGCGTTTTTATGATAGGTTCCTTTTGGAACAACCAACAACCAACAACCAACGAGGTGTAGCATGGCAACAGCCGACTATTATACAGGGGTGGATGACGCCCCAGAACTAAAAACAAAAAACTGGATTCGTCCGGGGCATTACAAATTGGTGGTGACGGATTTTCGTCCTGCCACCCGCCAGCACGACGGCGAGCAATTTCAAGTGATCGAGTTTGATGTAGCCGGTGTTTTGAAGTCGGAGGACGGATCTCATTCAACAGGTGAGCATGTCACCCACATGATGAATCTACGTCATAAGAAGTCTCTTTCGAGGATCAAGCAGTTTATATCCTCTGTAAGCGGACTCCCTCTATCACAGATTACAGCAGAGAAGTGCGGGCAAATTGCCGACGATAACTCACTCATTGCTGGACTTTCAGTTGTAGCAGAGGCTTACATGATCACTACAGAGAAAGGCTCGCCATTCACCGTAGTCGATTACCGATCTTCTCCCGACCAGACGGAAGAAATCTGTCCCAACGACGAAGAAATCCCTTTCTAGTTATTCCGGGTAGACCCCCAGAGGACGGTTCCATGTATTTCCATCCTCTGGGGGCTCTTCGGGGCTTGGTCGCCCCTTTAGGAGAGTTTTATGGGAAAAGAGTTTGTAGGATTCGATGTAGAAACTCATCTCATCGTGGACGGAAGCGCTACGCCCAGGCTGGTGTGCCTCCAGGTGTATCGTGACGGCCACTATGATGTTTACGGTAGAGACAAGGCGCTAGGTGTCTTCTGGGAGCTTGTACAAGATCCCAACGTTGTGCTAGTCGGGCACTACACCCCTTTTGATATGGGGGTTTTGGTACGCGAGGATCCGTATCTACTGGAAGCTATCTTTAATAATGCTGTTACAGTTGGTGAAAAGTTTGTTTGCACAAAGGTTAATGAGCAGCTTATTCGTATCGCTTTGAATGTCCCGTTGCAGGGCTTGAGACTGTCTGATTTGGTCAAAAAGTACCTCGGAGAAGATATTTCGGAAACAAAAGGTCTGGATGGCTGGAGAATGAGGTACCACCTTTTGGATGGAGTTCCTGTTTCAGATTGGCCCGACGAGGCTCTGAAATATGCAGGACTGGACGCAGAATATGCGTTGCTCGTTTTACAGCAGCAGCGGAAGCATTACGGGCAGTATTTAGCCGACGCTCCAAGCCAGGTGGAAGCCTCCTGGGCTCTGCATCTTATGAGAAATTGGGGTATGCGCGTGGACCCCGATAGCGTTTATGCTCTAACAAAATCTATAGTGAAGCAGGTTAGAGAATCTGATGAAACAGGAACGCGACTGGGCATTGTGCGACCTAACGGCACGAGAGATATGGGGGCACTGCGAGGTCTTGTAAAGCGAGCTTACCGATACATAGGTAAGATTCCCACGACACCCAAAGGTGCCGTTTCTACCTCAGGCGAGACATTGTTGGCGAGCCGGGATCCCGACCTTATCTCTTTCGCGCAGGGGGCACCCGCCAGGAAGCTTCTAACTACCTACGTTCCCCTTTTAGAAAGAGGAATAGGAGTTCCGATTAACGCATTTTTTAATGTACTGGTCAGGTCTGGGCGTACAAGCTGCTTTAAGCCGAATTTACAGAACCTCCCAAGACAACACGGAGTTCGTGAGGCGTTTATTCCCAGACCTAATATGACTTTCTGTACGGTCGATTACGATACCATCGAGCTTCGTGCGCTCGCCCAGGTCCATCTCAACTGGTTTGGACAAAGCGCTCTTGCAGAGGCGTTTATTGAAGGTGAGGACCCCCACCTTTCTCTAGCTGCTCACTTCCTGGATATTTCCTATGAGGAGGCACTAGCTAAGAAGGCATCCGCCGAGGTTCAGCGCATGAGGGGTCTTGGAAAAATTTGTAATTTTGGCTACGCTGGCGGGCTAAGTGCAGCCGTATGGGTGAGCTACGCGAAAGGCTACGGTGTTGAGCTTCCCACCGACGAAAAGAAGGCGATCAGACTAGCCGAAAAGCTACGAAAAGACTGGTTTAACAAGTGGATTGAAATGAAGCGTTATTTTACTGAGATCGGCAAAATGACACGCTCTGGAGAGGCCACAATTGTACAAGAATACTCAGGAAGAGTGAGGGGAGGAACTACCTTTTGCTCTGCTGCGAACACATTTTTCCAGGGATTAACCGCCGATGGCTGCAAAAAATCTTTGGTGGCATTTACAAAGGCTTGCTACTTAGCCAAACCAGGCGACACCCTATGGAATGTGCGCCCCGTGATCTTCCTGCACGATGAAGTGATCGCGGAAGGTCCTAAAGAAACGGCTCATCTATGGTCTTCTGAAATGCAACGAATTATGGTCGATGTTATGGGCGGTGTCTTGCCAGACGTGCCCGTTTCCGCCGAAGCCATTTTGATGGATAGGTGGTATAAAAATGCTCAACCTTCTTTTTCTCCAGTTACCGGGAGGCTCATCCCTTGGAAGCCCGACTCCGCTATAGAGATCCTAATGTCATCCACCACCTCTGCACAATCGACCCCGGAAAGCGAGCTTGTGGTGTAGCTATGTGGCGCGTCGATGACGGAGAACGCAGCCTGGAGTGGGCTGGTCTTGTTTCCCAAAGGGACGGTAACGCGACGAAGCTAGCACGCAAGATACTAAACCTCAAAGATAAGATTGGAGGCGTGTTTGTGTTTTATGTGGAGGACCCGCAGTTTTATGCACTCAAGCGCACGGCGCACCGGGACCTTGGCTCCTTGAAGAAGGTGATTGCTGTCCTGGAAGCCAGTGGAGCGCGGCCCATGACCAAAGTGAAGCCAGTACAATGGAAAGGGAACCTTCCTAAATCGGTACATCACGAGAGGGTGAAGAAGCACCTTGAGCCCGAAGAATTAAAACTGGTACCAAAGGACCATAATGTACTAGATGCTGTGGCTTTAGGGCTTTTCGTTTTAGGTCGCACAGACAAAGGTGCTATGGTACCGAAGGGGTGAAACGATGGCAAAGACTAAAAAAATACGGCGCATGTCCGCTGATCGAGGAGCATCTATTGACCTTGATCCCAACGAGACAGTCTATACCGTGGAGTTAGCGGGCAATAGTTACCGAGTGGTAGCAGTCAAAGCCAAAGACATACCTGCTAGCGAAATGTTTTGGGAGTCCAAGCTCTCAGCGCAAGACGATCTTGGAAGTTGGGAAGACCCTGGAGAGGGGCACCACGAGCAGTATTACGAAAACCCCCGCAAACCAAAAATCACTTTTTCCAATATGGAAAATCAGCCGGATCTAGGAACAGGGCACATCGGCGTCTACGTTGATGGGGTACCACGCGGAGAAATCTTGAAAGAAAGCGACCTCACGTCTGAAGCAGGGGATACGGATGCGTCACAGAGACGCATCAGACCAAGTGAGTTCACCATTGAAACCTACATTGTCGGCTATGGGGAGCAGGGATGGGACGGAAACTGGCAGTTTGAAACTGAGTTCCAAGTAAGTGACTACGACGGAGCACGCGCAGCACTATCAGCGGCTAAACAGTGGGTACGCGATGAGCTTTCCTACGACGAATATTAAGAGGCAGAGTTGCGACGATGACTAACACAGAAAAAAAGCCTCGCCGTAAACGAAAAAGTGGGCGTGCCTTTTTAGCAGAGGCCCTGTTTACTTACTTTGATGACTGCGATTGCTCACGCTGTAAAAGCTTCAGAACGCGCCGTCAGCCTCATTCCCCCAAGTGTCCCACCCAGGACGTTTAGTCCTACCGAACATTTCGAGTCTAGGCCCCATACTCCTGGCTTCTATTAGCTTATAGGAAGCGTCAGGTTTACGGCTATGTACCCTTTCCTGGGAACCGCTAGGCAAGATGAGTGTAGTGAGGTCTTTACGCTCTGTACGAGCCAGAGGACCCCTACCACGAACACCCAGGAGCAGAAGCTCATGCTGCCCTCGGAGATACTGGCCTAAGCTCATCCGGTTTTTGACCCAGACAGCGTTAGTAATGTAGCGGAAGTTCAGCGCTTCCATCAGCCACAGGGCATCAGGCAGGAAGTTATTGGTAGCCCACATCCATAGGTGTGCGTTTTGCGACGGCTCCCATACTCCACTTTGGTAAATCACCTGAGGCATAGCCTGGGTTTTGAGCAAAGGGTAGTGCTTATCAGCGCCCCGTTTGATCTTGCCGCCCCCTCTTTCCAACCAGGGCGGGTCCATCAAAATACATTTGTACATGGGCTAGCTCTCAGCAGCATAGCTAGAGTTTTCGATAAGCTGAACCACAACCTCATTCTCATCTTTGTCGAGAACAAAGAGGTATCCGTCCTTATTTACATACACGTCTTCCCAGGTAGGGGCATTTTGAACCTTGCCAGAGTCTACTTCAACTAAAACGATGTTTTCCATTTTTTATTCCTTTGTGAATGGGAGCATCAAGCTTCCCTAAACAGTGTAACCACATAGTTGAATAAAACAAGAGTTGCACCGTGCAGGAAAGAAGCCTGGGATGCTTTATCTAGTAAAACGCTTCCGAGCGACGTTCAAAAGATGAAATGAGTTGATCGCTGATAGGTCACGATTAAAGAGAGGAATAGGCGATCTCAACTTGCCCCAGGTCAGCTAATCGGAAAAATAATGGATTATTTTCTGGACAGGTGAAAATCAACCCTGTATATACATATCAGAAGTTGACGGTTGGTCCCGTCGCTCGAAACAACCCAGGAGAGAGAAAATGAAACTCCCCGACAGCTATCTCAGTATCACCAACCAAGCCGAGGTCATCTACCAAGAGATCTTCGCGCTGAACAACAAGCTCGACACGGAGGCATACGCCTACCGAACCGAGCGAACCGAGCAGTTCAAAGACCTTTACCGGCTATGTGAACTGCGGAAAATCCACGGCTCCCTGCTGATCGTGGCCAACGAATACCTCAACCTTGCGTCAGCAGGCACCACCAAGGATCAATCATAATCAAAAACCTTAACTGCCCCCTTCGGGGGGCACGGAGACTGAGACGATGATTTTCAAGGCAACCTGCCCAGAGTGCGGGAAAAAGAAAGCCGTGAAACACCAGACGGTGATAGCGCCGGTAGATTACGTCCAGATCTCCGCACACCTAAAGGTGACGAAGCCGGGAGGCGTTGCTTTCCACAAGATCGGAAAGTGCTACAAGTGTGAACAAAAGTGAAGAAGAATCCCCAAAGGGCAGGAGCAACTAGGCAAGAACGAAACCACTTTTGCGATAAGTGTGATGAGAAAGTACCTAGAGATACACTTATCGAGTGGGTGAGTAGGGGACGATCAGGGCAGACTGAATCAGCTTGGCTCTGCCAGGCTTGCCACTACCCTTATACGCGTGCCGCTGGGGCCCACCGTATGAGTTCAAAGATCAAAAAGGCGATGAAACGCAAACAGACGAAGACGAGGAACAGATGAGAAGGCTCACCTTGCCCCATGTCAGCTAATCGGAAAGATAATGGATTATTTTCTGGACAGGTGAAAATCAACCCTGTATATACATATCAGAAGTTGACGGTTGGTCCCGTCGCTCGAAACACCAACCAGGAGAGAGAAAATGGCATGCTACAACACAACAATCGTAAACACCTTCCCTGATCATATCGAGTCAACAGAACACCAAGACCAAGCGGCTTTTGTCGGTGTCTTTGCAACCAAAGAGGCAGCAAGCAAGACCGCTGAAGAGATTGGCGTCAAGACTCGCAAGCGCACCGTGACAGTTGACGGCATCAAGATCAGCCTGTTCTTTGCCGTACAGGATCAATCCTAATCAAAAACCTTAACTGCCCCTTCGGGGGGCACGGAGCACATTATGAACGGAATGAATATCGGCAAGAAGAGATTTTGGGAGCTTTTGAAGGCAGCAATCCTGCTTGAACAGGATGAAATCCCACCGAGCCTTTCAATCAAAATCACACTTAGAGAAGAAGAAGGGACGGATACGTCCTTCACTATTTTGTCACACGGTCTTGAATTTGCAGAAGGGATTTTTTCTGAAGCTACAGGATCGGTGGAAGTCTGGTGAGTGCATGACCTTGTTTCGGTAGAGGATCTGGTTTAGCGGCCACCCTCGCTCAACGGCCCAGAGTTGATCATTTGGGGTGACCGAAACAAGGCCATGCACTTACGAGCGATAGCACATCATAAACAAACAAGGGGGGTCGGAAACCCCGAAGGGATCGCCAAAACACAAAGTTACTTCAATGGGAGCCAAGTGGAGACAGTTTGTGACAGGAGCACACCATGAACATCACAAGGGGGGTCGGAAACCTCTCGATAGCAGTACAGCGAATAGAGGAATCTTTTTTATTTTCTTGCAAACCTAAACACTATCCTGTATATACATTGTAAGACGCTTGGTCGCGTCACCTAACTAGGAGAGAGAACATGACAAACATCAGTTGGAAAAACATCACCCTGGGCCACACGGTTGTAAACTGCGGGGCTTATTTCCTAGCTTCCCTTGATGACGGCGAAACCTTTACCGTAACCGCTTCCCCTGCTGACTGGCCTACCGCTAAGGTGCGCCTAGCAGCTATTTCGTCAAGCCTAGAGGATTTAGCAGACGCTGTAGAAGCGGAAAGGTGGGCATAATGGAAGGCAAAGCAAAACTATTTAAGGGCCGCAAAGATCTTGACGGTCAGTTTCATCGCGGAGGCGGAGGCCGAAGCGCAGAGAAAGCTCGCCAGCACAAACGTTCGATTGAAAAGTCGTTACGTCAGAAATCGCGTAAGCTTTGTAAGGAGGAGTGAAAATGTTTAGTACAATTATGACAGACGAAGACGGCAATATTTCGGTAGCTTCTATCGGACTCGTGATAACCCACGAGGCTTCTCCTGCGGACTTTGAAAAGATGCTCACGAATCGGCAGGCATCGGCCACATGGTCAGGTGGCATTTTTGAATGTAAAGGCTTTGACGCTCTCATGCCCGCAGGAGGGGAAAACGACTACACCCTGGAGCAGCTTCAAGAGGCTGTAGGGGGCAATATAGAGCCCGTCCGTGTGCCGGAATCTGATTACGTCACAATGCTTGTAAACGAGGAGGGTCTTTTGCACGATCTTCCTCTCAACCAACTAGCGAGCATGATTGCACGCAAAGGCATCGTAGGAACTGTTGTTCTGATCGACGCCGAAGACTTGAAGTAGGAGGGTCGCTATGAACAACGCCAGAAAAAACCAAATTCGGCTTCTTAAAATCGCGCAAGAATTGAAAAAAGAAATGGACGCCATGACCGAGCAGGAATTGGCAGAGTTCAAAGAAAGCAGACGTAGGGCAAAGGCCAAATTACGCGCCTCGTTGTTGCGTGCGCTATGAACGGCGACCATAAAATACAACTAACGATCAGTGATTCTGTTTACAGATCACTTCGGCAAGATTTAATGATCAAACGCCTATGCGATCATCACGGTGGGCTGCTCGTTGAGTTGGCTATGAAAATAACCAACGCTGTCAAAAACAATACGGATGCTGAACTTCGTTTCAAGAGGGAGGTAGATGATGGCTTATTGCCCTAGTCAAGATTGGGATTCCCACTGCCAGCAGACAGCAGACCCGTGCGAGGAAATCTGGTTTGCCCTGGACGAGAAGTTTCCGGGGCCGCGCTCGCAGGACACCGACAAGATTATTGAGTGGGTGATGCAGCAAGCCTACGAGAAAGGATCTGAAGACGCCAGAGGCGAGGCTTCTGCGTACATCACTGTACTAGAGGAAAAGATCACCCAAGCCGGGGAAATTCTAAACATTCGAGGTAAGTGATGGCAACAGACAAGAAAGCAGTAAGCGTGCTTCTGGACGAGGGAATTTTAGATGCACTGGACAAAGAGT
>TARA_R110000824_G_scaffold16478_13_pt1 | contig 12424 bp, 12 predicted proteins | sample TARA_R110000824 | Tara Oceans TARA_R110000824 (sample SAMEA4397747) | marine metagenome | biome: Polar Biome; feature: [MES] marine water layer (ENVO:01000295) within the mesopelagic zone...; material: water (ENVO:00002006), including particulate matter (ENVO:01000060) such... | reverse complement strand
AACAAAAAGCTTGTCGTCTTTAAATCTGAGTAGGTGTGAGTCCATTAGAATTTTATTAAGTCAGATTGAGGAACGAAGTAAGCCTCACGATTACGATTGCCGCCGGGATTTTTTAAATATTTTTCTTTAATACAATTCTCTCCGACTTGATAACCAGCTATCCTGAAAGTCGCATTGCGTTGGTAAATTACTAAAACAAATTTTTCTTTTAGTTTGTCACCCTTATCTTTTTGCGGCCTAATAATTAAACTGAAATTTTCTACATCCGTGCATCTAACTTGCCAGTCTTCTCCAACATCTGCTCCATTGAAAGTATTAACTGTCCCTGTAAATTCTTCTCCGATAAATTTAGCAAATGCTATTTCTGATCCAGTTGCTATGATATCATTTTTTCGCCAGCTTCCCCCCATAGGTTTTCCAGCATGGCTCCTGTCTTTGAGTTCGCCATTTACATTTGTGTCTCTTCTCGCATTCCCCCAGTGCACGGCTTGCTTGATTTCCTCTTTAGTTAACTTTACAATTGTATTAACAGGCTCTTTGACTTCTATGGCTTCTGTATCTTCTTCTGGCATCCTTAACTTTGGTTTATGCAACGGAGACTTGACAAACGTAACACCTTCTTTTTCAGCCCAGCTTTCAAAACTGAATTCATCGCTAGATAAGTGTTCAATATTTGGCTTGTTCCAAGTGCTTCTGTTATTCATGCAGCGAAGCGTTAGGTAAGCTGTAAAGTCTTCTTTCTCTTTATAGAAAATGCTTTGGGCGTCTTGCATCTCGTATTTATCTTTACAAAAAGACTCGATACGTTTTCGCACAATTGAATCGAAAAATAACTCATTCTCTTCTACGAGAAAAGTTGGATCGGTAAAATCAAACTCAGGGATACACTCACCGCCCCCAAGAGTATTCTTAAAAATGAATGAATCATAAAAAGGAATTGCTAGTGCCAAACTAGAATCGTCCCAAAGTTCCCTCAAGATACTAAAGTCTGTACGAGGGACATAATAAAACCCCGCACTTGCAGCGTCACTGTAAATCTTAATTAGCCTCTTATAGCCATCTTCATTTTTGGCAAAGATTATGTATTTAGATGAAGTCTTAAGAGCTTCTTCATTTTTTTCGTGCCTATCTTTGGTGACGTTAATTTTTAATCCGAACCGAAAACTTAAATCTTCATCTTTTGTATTGCTGTACGCTTGTAGAAAACTACCCATGCTGTCTTCAACCAAATAGAAATCTTTGATTTCATGATCTAAACATATATCAATTATAGAATCGGGACCATTGATAAGCTGGGTCTCTTTTTTTTCTAAAGTCAGAATGCTCCTACCTAGTGAGTAGTGGCTTTTAAATAGTGGCAAGACCATGCACGAGCTTAGAGCAAAAAGTTAAAAAAGTCAAGAATTAAAATCCAAAATCATCAGTGGATTCTACTTTTGGGGCCGAAGATGTATGCCTTGGGCATCCTGCGTATTTTTGCTTAATTATTTTTTGCCCTTTTGAAGCTGTTAGCTCATTTTCTTCAAAAGCCGTCTTAAGCTGAACGCCGTCTTCATCAACCAGAGCATAATATTCGAAATCGAACTTATAGCTGCAGTGCCACATTACGGAACCATCCTTTTTAAGTTGCCCTTTGTACTTAGCAAATCCACAGTTCAATGGCCCTTTAAATCCCTCTCCTTTTTTAGGGAAGGGTTTATCTGCGGCAAAGCTAGAAGCAGCTACTTCTTCACTAAAGTTATTTATAATGTTATAAACATGAGATAAATAAGCCTCAAGCCCCGAAAGTTCTTGCTTTGAAAATTCTAATTGCTGTATTGGTTCTTTTGGGTATTTTAGAAAACAAAATTGCACCACAGGCTTGAGCTTGGGCCAAACTTTTGTAGCTACCAAGCTGTAAATCATACCCTGTAGATTTGCTGTTAACTCACTACCCTCGAATTTCTTCTTGCTACTTTTATAATCCTTAATTAAAATCTTTTTATCTTTTGTGTATTTAGCCGCTTTGTCTATGAATCCGCGAACGGTGTATTTGGGGCTTTTGTTTCTTATTTTGAACTCATATTCTGGATCAAGCAGGGTGCTTCCTTTACAATAAAAATCGTCATGTAAACCAACCAATACCATATCGTTGATCATTTCATAATTTTCTTCAGTATTTATACCGTAGGCATTTAGATGCTTATTTATTAGCCTAGTTATAGATGGGGAGCTTTCAATACGATTGCTTTTTGTGATTAATTTAAAATGCTTTTTATGTTTTTTGGTTTGTATGAGCTCAAAGACCAAATGACATATAGAGCCGCGCATTGCTCCCTCGTTATTCTTTTCGGGCAGTCCAAGGTGATATTTGCACCAATAACTCCAAGTACAAGACTCTAAGTTTTTGATCCTCGAAGCGGATAATATCCTTTCTACTTTATTTTCTTCGCCCATAAATTAATTTCCCCCTTGTCCATTTCTCCGAAGTCGTTTTTGGTCGGAAGACAAACTTGTATTTGATCTTCGTCAAAAAATTTTAATAACTTCTTGTATCCCTTTTGGGATGCCATGTTCCCAGCTAAATTCTCATCGTTATTAAAAGCAAGAACTATTTTACCTATGTCATATTTAATGATCGAGTTGATCAAGGCGAAACTTAAGTTTAGCCCAAAACTAACCAAGACATTTTTATACCCAGCATTCCACAAGGAAAGCATATCACCTATGCTCTCAACTATAATTACAAAATCCTTTTTCTTGAGAATTTTAGAATTAAAATACGTGGGGTATTGCCATTTGGACTTTTCTCCAATGTGTTTCCACTTTGGAACCCTCATACCCTCTTTGATATTATAGATATATCTGCCCGAAACTCCAATTAACTTTTTTTTAGTATCAAAAATTGGAAACGTGTATCTATTCTTCATTCTCCCTTTTTCAAAAATACCTCCTTGAAAAGTAGAAATTGTTTTTTCATTGATCCCACGACTTATCCAGTAGGAGTTATCGTGAATTACCTCATCGAAAGCATCTTGGGATAGCGTTTTGTATTTTTTATCTGGTATATCATGGATGTGTCTTTTCTTGACAATGAATCCTTGATCGGTTTCAAGCCACTTTTTGGCATCTTCTGTTGAACAGTCTAAACAAAGCTGGACAAGCTTTTCAATAGGACCAGATAATCCCCTCGCGTAATCTACAAAGTAACCAGTGTCTTTTTTGATAGATAAAACAGTGCTATTGTCTGAGTCTCGATAAATCGGCCTCGCACGGTATTCTTTGCCAAGGTCACTGATATTGCTAAACCCCAGACTTAATAGAACTTGTTTTATATCATCCATTAAAGAGTTAGCTCTTCTTCTTGATCGGAGTCGGGAGTGGTTGCTTGCTCGTTGTTTTGTATGTCAAATCTATTTACTACACTTCTTAAAGTGCCACGGGACTCAAGGGTAAATACTCCTCGTTCTAAATTAATATGATTTTTTTGATATACAATGCCATCTGGGGTATCACGTCTCAAGGGTTGCTCGTATTGCAAACCCCTAAATCCCCACGACCTAATTTTTAATGGTACTAACTTATGTGTTCCATACTCGTCGCCGTCGAGCTCTCTTTCTCTTACATCTTTTGCTTTGTAAAAAGCCAAGAATGAAGTAAACCAAGATGCACTATGGGACATGGCCATAGCTGTTGAGTCAACTTTTAAAGCCTCTTTTAAAGAAACAGTATCATCATCTGGTCGCCTATTAGTTTGTAGAGCTGTTAAAACTGGGCTATTTAAATCTAAAGCAATCTTTTTTAAACTATTAGATTTATTTCTTATGATTTGATGCTCTTGGTTGTGACCAGAGGCTTGCTCGTCAATTATCTTTAAGTAGTCATAAATTATGAGACAGGGTTTACCCTCTCCAACATATCTATTATAAATATACTTAACATATGATTCTATTTCATCAACCGACATGTTTTCTGCTGTTTTGTGAATGAGATATTTTCCAATATTTTTTTGCATCTCCAACATCTCTTGTTCTTTATCAATAAATTTATTATACTCAACAGCTTCGTTTCTTAATTTTCCTGTGGATATCAAGATTGGCTCAATTGTGGTTATCATTCCAGCCAAGCGATCCCTCATTTGATCATCAGTCATTTCTGTATTGAGGTATATTACGTGATACCCAGCACAGGCGACCTTGAGCCCCACATCCATTAGGAGCGTAGTTTTACCCGCTCCGGTTGAAGCTATAATCATATGCAAGTCGCCCTCCCTAAGTCCGCCGCAAGCATCATTGACTTCTTCGTATGGCCAAGGAATTCCCACGAAGTCTTGTGGGTTGTTAGCTCGATCCTTAACGTGATCGGTAAGTCCTTCTAAAATAAAAGTTGGCTTGTCATCGTCAACAGCATTGACTTTAAACTCGTCAACAATTTTACTCATGCTACTCAAAATCTCCATTGGATTTTGTTCTGCATTTTGAAATTGTTCTTTGGCTATCTCCCTAGCTTTATAATAAGCCTCTCTCCTCAAAAAGAAAGTGTAAACCTTTTTACAGGCTTCCGTGAAACCCTTTCTATTAATTTGGGTAAAACTAACAGCATCTAAATAGTTATCTATATCATTTCCATCTTTATGAGAAATGTTCAAATCAGAAAGCTTTTGCGCTACTGAAACTGTATTTATTGTTTTTCCTGCTTTTAAAAGGGAAGTGATTACATTGAATATTTGTTTGTTATATTTATCAGCAAACACTTTTTCCGTCAGAAGGACAGAAACATCATAATAGTCTTTTATATTTTTTTCTGATTTTAGTAAGTATCCTAGAATCTGCTTCTCAAGCCTTAAGGACTTGAGTCTTTCTACGTCGTATTTTTTATTATCTTCCATCCTACATCTATATTATTGATATGCCAAACATTTGTTCTATATATTCAAGAGATAGCTGCTCGGCATCCTTTCTATCTATCTCAAGCAAAGTAAATCCATTTTTTTCTAACCACTCAGCTTTTTTAACATCTCTTTTAATGGATTGCAAGTATCCATTTCTTGAGCCGTGAAAAAACTCTACATAGTCAGTGTGTTGACGACCATTAACTTCAATGGCTATTTTTTTTGTTGCGTTTAAAATGTCAACAGATAAGCGTGTCCCATAAACGGGGAACTCTTCATAAACTATATGGCTTTCCCAGTAGGGCTTAAGAAAAAGCTTAACTGACTTTTGAAGCTTGGACCGACTTTTGCAGTTCCATTTTATTTTTTTACCACTTACATTTTTGTAAACAAGTTTCCCATTTATATTAAAAAGTCTCATGACTTCTTAAGCACATTTAAAAACTTTTCATATAAATATTGTGAAATTTTTATATTTTCTTGAAAATATTTTCTCAGGTTATCAGGCCCTTGGTGTTGTTTTTTAAATTCTTCGCCCGTTTTTTCTTCAACTTCACTGATGAGCTCATCAGCTATTGTCACCCAAGCTCCCTTGGCAGTTGCCATGTTCCACATAAGAAGCATATCTACTACTTCATAATCTACCCAAACACTTTTTGCACCTGTTTGCCCATATTTGATTGGGTATTTTACTTCGATTCCAGTTTTTTCATTTGAAGATTTTCTAAAAATGATTTTGCACCAGTGGCCAAGTAAGTCGCCTTTGCTAGAAGCTTGCGTCGTTATCAAGTCGCTTTTATAGCGTGGCTGGAACTCTAAAATCCAATCACTATAATGAAGTAAAGCATTGCCACCAGAAGCATTTGTGACTTTCGGATCGCCCTTTTCGTAAGGGTTGATTTTAATGTTACTTCTAACTTGGGAAATCATATAACAAATATGACCCTTTTCCGCAAAAGCTAACGCCATAGTCTTCAAAAAGTGAGAGCTTAACAAAGAGCCACCAGCTACTTTTACAGCTTCATCAGAACTTTTTTCTAAATCACCCCTTGGGACTAGGGCATCCATGCAGTCCACGATGAACATATAACGAATGTCAGTTGGGTTGTCCCTAACTAGCTGACGCATGAAATCGACAACAGACTCGTAGACATTTGATTTATATACGAACCATTTGTTGGGGTCCGTGTCAACTCCAGAGCGTTCTATCATGTTTTTTGATAAACGGCCCTCAGACTTAACATAAATGACCATTGAGTTTTCCATCTTTTGGAAATTCCTTGCAAATGATAAAGCACAAGATGTTTTTCCTCCCTCTGTAACTCCCGAAGCTCTAATAATTCCGGGCTTTATTCCCCCCCCCATTTCAATATCTAGTTTTAAACTACCACTTGAAATTGTATAGTTCCTTTCTTCTTCAAAGTTATAATGATCGCCCTTGTGCTGTTCAAGATAATCGTTGATCTGATCCAGTGGTGTGACTCCTGCACTGCTTTCTTTTTTCTTTTTCGGTGACATAATATTCTATTTAAAAAAATCTAAAGGATTTTGAGGTTTCTTTTCTGTTTTAAAATCTTGTCCAATATTTTCTTCTTTAAATTTATAATTGGTTGATAAGTCCTTTTCTTTCTTATCGTAAGTTATGCTATGATCATTAAGGTAATAACTCCCCAAATCATCTTTTAAAAACCAAGATAAAGTCCACAGTTTATCTGGTCGTGTCAAAGTCTCCCAGAAAAGCTTGTTTGAGAATTTGTCAACAAGCTGATTGGCCATCTTCCTCTCTTGCGGCCAACGCTTTTGCGATAGATTGGGAAGGAGTTTAGCTACTATGAATTTAGCTAAATCTTTTTCTTCCTTAGAACGGATTTTGGTCATTTATATCGAACTCTACCATCTTTTTCACCAGTTTGTCAAATGAAGATTTTGGCCTCCACCCCAACTCTTCTCTAATTGGGATTGAATTGCCCAGTAAAAGGTCAACTTCTGCTGGTCTGTAAAATTCTGGATTTATTTTTACCAAAAGATGTTTATTGGGGCCTTCCATGTAATAATATCTTTCATCTACGCCTTCCCCCTCCCAAAAACCACCTTCAAATTTAGCAGCTTTAAAAGCTTTTTCTATAAATTCTCTAATTGAGTGTGTTTCGCCGCTTGCTAAAACATAGTTTTTGGGCTTCTCTTGGTTCAGCATTAGCCAAACGCCTTCAACAAAATCTTCACTATCACTCCAATCTCTTTTAGAGTCAATGTTCCCTAACTCGATTGGTTGAAATTCAGCTTGCTCACCCCTTCTTTCTCTCCACTTATCAATGTTATGCAAAACCCAGTTAATTCTAGCTACACCTTTTGTAATTTTTCTAGTTACAAACTCCTCGCCCCTTTTCGTTCCTTCGTGGTTAAACAGAATACCATGAACAGCATACATATCGTATGATTCGCAATAGACCTTTACTAGATGTCTTGCTGCAGCCTTAGAGGCTCCATACGGACTCCTTGGCTTGATGGGGTGATTAATATCTTGCGGGGAGTAATCAACATCTCCAAACTCCTCACTACTTCCAGCGGAGTAAAAACGACATTCTGGTTTAAATTTTTTGATAGATTCCAAGCATCTTAAAACCCCCAACGCGTTTGTTTCAAAAACTTGCTCTGGCATACTCCAAGAGCATCCGACAAAAGAATTAGCAGCAAAGTTTATAAGATAGTCCGGTTGTATATCCCTTACAACGTTATCTATGCTTACATCATCGCTTAAATCGCCAAAAACAAATTTAAAATTAGGATGATCTTTAAAATTCTTAGCATTAACGAAATTAGGGTTTGAACTCCGACGCATCATCCCGTACACCATGATCGGCTCTCCTTGTCGAAGCAAAAACTCAGCCATGTTTGCTCCGTCTTGCCCCAAGATGCCCGTAACTAAAACTTTTTTCATTTTATTATTGTATTACAATTTGTTTAAAAAATCTATTAATTTTAAAATTTGACTTTCTTTTACCCCGCTATGCAATCCTACGTATAATCCGTTTTTATGGAGGTATTCTGCATTTTTAAATTTTTTATAATCAGCATACTGCCTGTAGCAAGTGTGCCTTAGTAAATTGCCACTTATAATTGGGCGATACTCAATTTTTTCTTCTTCAAGATATTTTTTTATTAATTTTATTTTTTTCTTTTTGGATATGATGGGTAAACAAAAAGCTACATTAATATGCTTTTTCTCTGGCAAGAGATACTTTTTGGTATCTAGATTGTCTTTGTAAATGTCGTAGAGACTTAATCGGTCAAAAGTATAATCATGTATCCTTTTGAAGTCTAATAAGCCCATAAAAGCTGCAATATTGGTGCTTCTATAGTTGTTTCCTAACAAATTGAAGTCAAATAGAGGATCAACTAACCTGTTAGATAGGGATTTCTGGTAATCTTTTGATAAGTTATACTTTTTAAGCTCTCTGGTCAACCCGTGGCTTCTTGAAAGAATGTAATAAACAAATTCTTCTTCTTCGTTTGTAAAAACCATACCCCCTTCTGAGCCAGTGGTGGTCTGATGCCCAAAATATGTAGATGTAGAGGAGGTTAATTGGGAACAAATGTGTTCCCAGCAGTTAGTGGACTCATCAAAATAAGCACCAAAAGAATTTTCGCAATTATCCAACTTTAAATCCACCCTATATGAATCGCATAGGCTTTTGAGCTTTGGTATGTCTGGGGTAACTCCTATTAGTGATGTCACAAAGACAGTGTTTACCTTTTTATGATTTTTTTTAAGGTAAAGAGCAAGCTCGTCAATGTCAATGGAAAAATCTTTTAAATTTATGTCAATAAACTTAGGCTTGAATCCTGCATTTATCCAAGGGCTTACGGATGTTTGCCAAGTCACTGAGGGGAATATAACCACATCGCGATCTGGTTTGGAATGCGCGGCATATTGAGCTATAAGGGCGTTTGCGGTTGAGCCGCTACTGACCATTAGAGCATATTTTGCACCCGTATACTCCTTCCACTTTTCTTCGTATTCAAGAACATACCTGTCTTGAGTCCAGCGGTTCTTTGGATTAAGAAAGAATTTACATATCTTAATCCTATCTCCCCACGTAAAGTTGGAGTCATTTAAAAACCAATTAAACATTTAACTAAAGTCTGGGTGTGTTTCTGGCTTCCCTTGTGATTTTAAATACTCATTGATTGGACCAATGTAATCTCCGTAATCTTGTTTTTCTTTACCTTTTTCAAGAAAATATTTAAAGCTCCAATTTTGTCTATTTTGGTCTATTTCTTTTATGAAGTCTTGTTCTAAAATTTTATATCGATAAAAATCTTTTAGATTGACCTCTAGCTCAACTGAGTCAATAAAATAATCTGTAAATTCACCCTTCCTCATGTACCCCTCTAAAGAATCAAGGGTTAAATCCAAACCTAATTGATCTTGGCAGTATAGTCTGAATCTTAGCCTTTGGCTTTCGTGGTAAGATAGAATCTTAGTTCCAAATTGACCATATAATAATTGAGTGTGGTTCGATCTACCGTAAGTATAGTAATACTTTACAGGGTGCAATAGGGCAGCTATAACTGGGTCGTCTGTCTCAAATCGAGTGCTGGTTATATAATCCTGCTTCTCTTCTTCGGTGTATCCTTTTATATTGCCGAGTATACCGTTCAGGCCCCAGTGTGGGCTTTGAAAATAGAACATAGAATCAAAATATCGAGCGAGCTGAACCTTGCTTACAAAAGAGACAGCTCCGATTCCTTCTTCGTTATAAGTTTCCACCTCTTCTTTTAGCTGCTTACACCATTCTTCATTCGCTCTATCGGGCGAATCAAGCATCAAAAACCAATCCCCATTCCTCATTGGCCCTTGACGTAAAAATTCATTCATTTGAAAATCGTGATCATTAGTCCATTTTCTTTGTATGATATGCCCGTTACCCTTGCGCTCATTCAGCAATTCGAAAGTTCCATCATCAGAGTAGCCGTCAACAAAAACAAGCCCATCAAAATGTTGGGCTATATCCTTTGTCATTTCGTCTATGTTCTCTTTTCTGTTCTGCGTCATACCACAGAGCCATAGTTTTGAATTCGTCATATTTAAATTATTCTTTAATTAAGGTTGGTAAAGGTATTCTATTTTTTTCGTGAAAGTTGTTATTAAATTCTAGCTTATTTTCGTCATAATTCCAAGAATAACTACATCCCCCTTCTCCCCATCTTTTCTTTTGGTATTCTACTTTTGCTTTACCATTTGAGTGCAACCAAGTCATGTGCCTTATATGGGCAAGATTCCTTGGAACTTCTAAATGAGAAGCGGCTTTGTAATCTGTGCCATCATTATACACAAAATCATCATCATAGTAAAGCTCTTTTAGTCCTCCGTGCGAAGAGGTTTTAAAAATTCTTGGTGGACAAAATCCATCTACCCATGTTTTTCCATCAAATACGTAATTTTTGTAATTGACCTTAAACCAAGTAATGAGTGGGTTCATTTTAACAAACTTGAGAATATTAGTTATTTCACTACAAGAATAAATTTCATCCAAACCAATTGTCCATACATAGTCTACCCCTTCAGAAAGCACATTATTTAAACAAACGTTCCTAGCCTGATGCTCGTTAAGATATTTGTTAGAGATATCATAATAGTCTAGAAAACCATCTTTGAAAGAGTCATCAAACACCTGCATCGTGTTATCGCTTGATTTAAGTGGAAATCCGAGCTCTTCATTTTCCTTAAAGCAGTTATGAATGAAACTACAGACAAGCTGGTCATTGCTTGTGTCTTTAAACTCTTTCCAGCCAGCAAGGCAATCAGTCAAAAACTGCTCACAATTATAACCAGATGCTATTAAACCTATTTTCATTTAAATGAACCTAATATCCTTTGTGCAACCCGTTCTGGTAAGTACCATTCCGCTATTTTTATAGCCTCTTCCATACTCACGTCCCCATGTCTAAAGTCCATGATTTTTTGTCGGCAATCATCTACATTTTTAGGCTCATAAAGAGGCAAGACTTCCCCCCACACCTCTCTCTTGATTGGTATGTCTGCATTTATGCAGGGTGTTCCCATTAGGACTCCTTCGATGGGTTGCATACCCAATCCAGTATATAGCTCTGGCCCAACTAAAAGATGAGCATGTTTAATTAAAGTATTTACATCTTTTCTGTCTATCCATCCAAAATTTCTTATTTTAACATCTGGAGCAATTGATTTAAAATATTCAGGTGGACAATATTCGCCTGATATATATAACTCAAGCCCTGTTCCAGACAGAGCCGCTACAACAGTTGCTATGTTTTTAACTGGGTCAAGAGCCCTGCCAAAATAATAAATATAGGGATAACGATCACGTTTGTCATAGTACCTTTCGCTAGATAGAGAGGCTATACCAACGCAGTCAGAGTCAAAGCCCATGTGTTTCTTAACAACTCTGGAAGTCTCTTCTGAAATGCTTAAAAGAGTTGTGCAGTCTTTATAAATTTCTTTTTCTGTTTCAATTAATTCTTTTTTGCACAGCTTCCATTCAAATTCTGTTCCTTCCATTATCGGAATGTCTAAAACTAAACAGTGAAAGGGCTTATCGTTCTTCCTTGACTCTTCATGAGCCTTATCTAGCTGCGATCTGTCTATATTGAAAATACAATCATAATCAGAAGTATCATCATCATGAAGGACTATTTCATGACCCATAGATTTCCATTCATTTTCTAAAATCTCAAGATAACCCCCCGCAGACTCTTTATAACCAAAAGTTTTTATTTTCATATTAAATTATTTTTTCCAACTTTTTGCAAACATAATCTATTTCCTTTTCGGTTATTTCGGGATACATGGGAAGGCTCAGTTCTGTAGAGGCTTGCTTTTCGGCTACTGGAAAATCTCCCCTTTTGTGCTTTAGGTCTTTGTATGCCTTCTGTAAATGTATTGACTTCGGATAGTGAAGTGCTGTTTGAATCCCCTCCGAAAGCATCTCTTGCTGAACAGAGTTTCTGTTTCTTATAAAAATAGGAAATATATGATATACGCACCTATTACCCTCTTTAACTTCCATCATTTTTATTTTTTTATTCCCCGAAAGATTCAAGCGATATCTGTGAGCGGCTTCTATTCTTTTTTCTGTCCAACCATCTAAAAGTGGGAGTTTAATATTAAGCGCGGCTGCTTCAATCTCGCTCATCCTATGATTACATCCGACAATATCATGTACATATTTTTTAGACTGACCATGATTGATAAAGCATTTCATTAATTCATAGAGTCGTTTTGAATTGGTTACAACAGCACCCCCTTCTCCACAGGTTCCTAAATTTTTTCCGGGGTAGAAGCTAAAACAAGTTAGGTGTGCAAAATCCGCTATCGGTTTTTTGTTAAAAAATGAGCCATGCGCTTGGGCAGCATCATTAATCAATATAGAATTAGTTTGGTTAGCAAGAATTTTTAACCCCATCAGGTCACACGGGTTACCGTATAAACTAGTGGGCAAAATCACTCTGGTTTTTCTCCCTGCCGCTTTTACTGCTGATTCAAAATCCATTCCACAGGTGGAATTTACATCA
>TARA_R110000824_G_scaffold8338_13_pt1 | contig 12427 bp, 1 predicted proteins | sample TARA_R110000824 | Tara Oceans TARA_R110000824 (sample SAMEA4397747) | marine metagenome | biome: Polar Biome; feature: [MES] marine water layer (ENVO:01000295) within the mesopelagic zone...; material: water (ENVO:00002006), including particulate matter (ENVO:01000060) such as...... | reverse complement strand
ATTAATTTCATTAATTTGTGATTATCATTTACAGACCAGTATTCTCCAAATGGACTTGACAGTGTAGCATCTAAGAAACCAGCTCCCATATTTTTTTTAAGTACGTCTTCGGGATCTGCCATATGACCGCCTGCTGATAAATAATCAGCATATATGCCGCCAGAACGATTTCGTTCTATATTGCGTAATACAACCTCCATTAAAACTCTATTATTTACCATATGGTCATTGTCATCTAATGCACTCATATTTTTTGTTAAATCAATTTTATTGGCCTGACTATAAGCCCATGTCATGTTCGCTTTCATTTGTTGCGAAACTACAACTTTACCATTTAAGCTAATGCTAGCGGGAGATAAATAACCAAATTTAGCGTTTTCATCTTTATCTGTTGCTACGAACATGTCTTTCTGATATAAAAAAGTATCATATGGATATGGAGTTTTTCCTTGATCGCCCTTGTAATCCGTGTATTCTCCAGAAGTATAATATTTGATTATATCGCTGGCTGCGTCCGCCGAGGCCGCGGCGTCACCGAGGTCGGCGGGATTCTGAAAATATTTGCTATATTCTTGTTCCACTCTAACTTGAAAATTGTTTATTGGTACATAAGGTAAACCAAATGCAATGTTATCCGCACGAAGTATTGCTTCTCCAAAATAATCATAACCCGCATATTTGTCAGTGGTTGCATCTATAGTTCCTTCCAACCAAGTTTCAATTTCAATATATCTATTTAAATCACCGACACTTTTTTGTTGTTCGATTTCTTCATGTTGATTATTTCTTTTATATGTATTCCCGGACTCCAAACTATTAAGAATAACCTCTAATTGTTTTATAAGCTTATTATATAAATCAAGAACTATGTTTATTCCTTCCGGAGTACCAGTTTCTGGTAATAACAAGTTTAACAAATTATAATACATTTCGTGGTGTTCAGTTGCCATCATCGAAGTTGGATTAAGTAGTAATAATATACGCATATAAAGACCAACAGAAATGGTTAAATCCAATTTTGTGATGTATGAAAACCCTGCATTTACTTGGTTTTCATAAGATTCTAGAAATTCAAGGAAATCGGCAGGATAAAGACTATCAAAACCAAGCATGCCGGGGGCATTTTCGATGTCGGTAAAATCTTTTGGAAGGTCTGCACTATATTGTGTTATAAATTTGTTTGTAAAACGATTTGTGGCAAGATTATAATGACCTCGCATGCTACTGAGCGAATGATAATTTTCTAAACGAGGCAGCAATAACAATAAATATTCAAATAAAGTTTTTATGATATCGACACTTCCATCTTTAATCTTTAATTTTACACCATATTGATAAAAACCAGTATTTTTTTCTTCGTGAATATTTCTATCTGTAACATTAAAATATCTCATGTCAAGGGGCGTTCCGCCCGGGCCAGTATAAAAACCATCAGTATAATTTATATACTCTTGGTTCACGGTTGGAAAATTTTCAAATTCTTTTATTATAGTGTTATACGCAGGCTTGGAATTAACACCGGTATGTATATCTTTAAGATAATGATGGTCTATAGCAAAACTTTGTCCTGTGGTCTTACCTGTTTTCCAGTCTTTCGAAACTCCAATACTTTTTGGGGCTTCGTTTTTATCATATTGAGTTGTTCTTAAACCGACACCGGCATCGTTAGCATCATGAGTCGACTTTTCTAATGGATGTACTCTTCTCCTAAAAACTTCAAAATATTCTATAGGAGACTTATCTCTTATCAAATCATATAGACCAGCATGTTCTATAAATTGCGGAAAAACTACTTTCTTTTTAAGAAGCTCTTCATAATCAAGCGCAAAAAAGATATTAGCCCCAGCAACTGGATCTCGTGATGTCCAAGCTTCTGAAAAATATGTAGTATCAGTTTTGAGTCTGTTCGGCTTTATTATATCTATAAGGGAAAGTGACCAATCGTCTCCGGTTAATAATTCTTGACCGAAAGGAGATGTGGGGTTCCTAATAAATCCTAAATCAAGTTTATACTTTTTTATTTTTTTACGTATTCTAAAATCTTGTAAAACGCCATTTGGTACTTGTACTACACTTAAAAGAGATTGAGGTTCCGGTGTCAACAAATATTGATCTAATACTTGTTTATCACCAGTGTACCACTGTTCTTGGTAAATGTGAACTGGGCCAGTCCATATATCTCCAATTTTCCCCAAGTCAGAATCCTGTTCAGCAATTTTAAAAATATAACCAAATAATTGTGGACTACCATTTCTTATAACAACTTCAGAGGATTGTTCAGAAAATTCAAACATTTCTTCCATTACTTTTATACCGGAAGGGTTTAATGAATCATACTCGTCCCCAGTCGTAAACGGAGATAATATTCCAAAATCAGACCACCATAGTTCTTTCGTTTCTCCAGTATCCTCATTAATAACTAGATTTGCGTCTTGACCAATCGCGTCTTGATCAAAACCAACAGCAGCATAAAGAACTAATTCCGAAGGGTTCGAAGTATTTGGAATTATAAATTCAAAATTAACGGGAATATCCAGAGTCGTTGTTCCATCAGAATTTTCATGACTTATCATCCTTGCCATTTTATTTACAACTTTACTTGGGCCGCCGTCATTTGATGAATCTTCATTCATTCCCCATGCTACTGCATTAATATTTCCCACGCCGGTTGCATATAATTTTGCTTCATCTTGGGGAAAATTAGCTATAACATCTCGTAAATTAACCTGTTGTCTGAGATCAAATGCCCCTTTTTGTAGAGAGCCAACTTTATCAGGCGGATTGAACACAAAATTTGAATCAAGAAGTGCTATATTTAATAATTTTTCTATTGTCTCAGGGCTGCCTTTCATCTGATTGTGACCATATGCTTGTTTTGGTTTAGAAAATTCTTCTATATCAGCTGGATTTATACTGACCATCATTCCGCATCTTAAAAGTTCAAGCAATTCACCAGATGCCCAAAGTCCGCCGGGATTTGTTGGGTCGTAAACTTGTTTTAGGGATGCCTCAACTTTAACAATAAGTTGTTCTGATGACTCGTTATCATGATCTTCCTTCCAGCCACCTAAATGTATAGTTTTTTCTCCTTCTTGAAACGTCGTTGTATCAATATGAGGATCATCTTTAATAGTATATTGTCCGGTATTTTTAGAACCAGACTCTAATATAACTCTTTTAAAATATAATCTTGGAACTACCGAAGATAAAATACCTTTTGTACTAATGTCTGTCATAATATTTTAGCAATCCTCAATATCTTCTTCCGCTACACCTTCTGGTGACGAATAAATGTTTATCGGAGTCTTAGAAAGTTCAGCTATCTTATCCGGACATTCATAAGTGTCAAGAAGTTGTGTGTTAATATCATTTTTAACGTCTATTACACTGCATAATTCTTCTGGATTTATTTCTTTATCGACCCAAATATTAAACCAGTGTTCAACATAACTAGAATCTAAATCCGGATTTTCTGCAGCAAAAGCAGATTCATTCATAGGCATCGGAGGTTCATCAATTAATAAATTATTTACAATATTGGTTCCCGGCTTCTTAAGAAAGGATAAAGGAATCAAGATCTCTAATTTATTACCTGCAGGATCCGTTTTGTTGGCGATTTCATAAACTTCTATATCAAAATTATAATTCATAAAATCTGTATTTTCTTCTTTAATTTCAAAAATAACAGTGTCTTCTTCAACGATAAATCTAGTTCCATCTTCAAATTGTTCAAGTATACTATCTTGTGGGAAATCACCACCATCAGCATCATTAACCGTAGTAAATACATTACCTTGTTCAATTGCTATTTTATAATTAACTTCAGTTTGTATTTGTGGAATTTTTAACATATCCATTTTATAATTATATAAAGGTATATTTGCTTCGGAAGGAGGTAGCTCAGTAAAAGAACTAGATATATGTCCGATCAACGCTGTTAAATTCCAAGCAGGTAATTTTTCGGTGGAATATTCTGATTTACCAAGTGCATAAGGCAAAGTATAATCTTTTGTTGCGGTTGGTTGTATTGCAGTAAAGTATTGGTCAGTCAGCGGCATTGTATCTCTTACTAATTTGTTATTATGATTGATAGTTGTTTCTATCCCTTCGAAAACATATTGTGTTTTTGTACGCAATGTTTCTTCTATTCTATCTTGAATATCACCCTGATCTTCTTTTACACCTGCATATTGACCATCATAAATTATGTCATCATCAAAAAAAGCATAGTATTCTGGCTTAAAAGCCCCTTTGGATAAAATGTGCTTTCCAAACTGCGTGAGTTGTAAATCAATAACTTCTTCTTTTCTATCAAAAAATGCCACTTATATTTCTCCCTTCTCTAAATAGTACCAGTACCGTCGCCTGGAAGTTGTCCTATGACTTTATCCACATCTACATAACCTGTACCATTAGTATTCGTACCAGCATTGTTAGACTGATCACTATATTGGTTACCATCAATACCAGTACCACTATTCTGGTCAACGACTTTTGCTACATTAGCATCTATCTTTTGTGTATTCGTTTGCTCAGTAGGAGTAGTGTCAGTTTTTTTATCCAGCCCCTCTTGTCGCATTTTATGCGTTTTTTCTTGCAGAGATGCATCTTGCGCGGCTTGTTCGGCTTCTCTCATTTTTTCTTGAACGTCTGGGTCAGATGGTCTTTTCTTTGTGCCTGTTACTTCACCTAATTCATCTGCGATTTCTTTACCGAAACCTGTTGATTTCGGTATTATTTGTTTCCCAAAAGATATATTTGCTTCTACTTTAGCTAATTCCACTAACGAAAAGAAGTCATAAGGCCAATTATAATTATATTTAATTTCTTGTTTCTTACCGCCCACTGCAAAATCAAACATAAAAGTCTTATCGTCTGTTTGATCTAAAGTAAGATCAAAATAATTTGTTGCAGCTTTTTGCTTAACCTTAAAAACCATCCATTTTAAATCTTCAGTAACTTCATCCCCTCTTAATATTTCAAAAGGCATCCACGTATCTATTTCAACGGGTAAATCTTGTACAGTATATAGTGGATGTGAAATTGTTGGTTGTACATTTTCTTCATTATGGGGATCTGGGCCGCGGCCCGGGACCATTTCTGCTGACATTGCGATATCTGGCATTACGTTTTGCCAGATATAACTTAAATCTTCTTTTCTTAATGTATGTTTAAACTCAAATATGTACATAGAAAGGGGGTGAATGTCATAGGTAAGCCAATCAAACTGTGGAGGCATAACATAGTTTCCAAAAGCCATGGCCATGTCGATAACAGATTGACCAAAACTATATTTACCAACAGCTTTTATAGTTTTTCCTTTTGTGGCGTAATCTCTTAGTGCCTGTCTATATTGACCATATGTAAATCCACCATAATCGCCCATTGTTGGGTGTACATAAGGTGGTCTAATTAATTCTATAAATTCTTTCTTTCCGCCTTTTTGGAAATAAGGAACCATAACAACCGCTTCTCTTATTTCTTTTTGATCTGCTATTCTTCCTATCTTTTTCTTATTATTACTGTTTTTCGGTATAGAAGTCGGAAAACACTTTTGTAATAATGAAGCTTTAGAACCACCGGACGTGTATTGATTGGGCGAGAAACTCTCAGCTAAAGAAATAAATACACCTTTATTTTCTTCTAAGAGTTCGCCGTACCCCTTCCACATCCCAACAGCTTCAACAGGAATTTCAGGACCACTATTAAACACAGCATCATTATCTTTTGCTGTGATAGCTGAATCAAAATTACCACTGAAATTTAAAACTGGTGTTTCAAACTTTGTTCCAATCGTCCAAACTTGATGAAGTTCTGCATCATTTGCGTCTTGAAGAGTTTCTACATCTCCAGTTATTGCATTATATACCTGTGTTGGTAAAGTGGCTCTTCCAAACAAATTAACAGAAGCGCTAATGGCCATAGCATTTGCTTTTGCGAGCGCGCCGGTCAATTCGCTAAGAGCTGAAGTTGCATCAGTACTATTGTAAGCATTAGAAATTAGTTCGCCATTAGTTTGATCACCCAAATTAAAATAAGTTACTCCGTCCGTCATGCCTTTAAGTTCTGCTAAAAAGGTTTCCAGCGAAGGAGAATAAACACCAGAATCATTATCAACAAATTTTGAGTCCGGTGGGGTGTAAGCAATTCTAGCAACGGATCTTCCATAAAAATATGGTGGAGTATAAGCGGCATATGCAGGGTCAGAAAGGTTACCGCTGTGCATATGTGAATATACAGAGCCAGAAACTTCTCCTCCAACCGCATATGCGTCATGTGTGCCATCCATAGAATTTCGTACTTTCATTGGCATACCGTAATGTATTCCTCTTACACCAAAGGAGGCATGTTCATTGTTTGCAGACTGTTCACCACCTTCAGTTTCGTCATTCGGCTCACCATCTTTTATAGTGCTCCATTTTGATGGGCCTTCGTACATTACAACATCATCTGATTTATAAACGTTTACATCCATATAATATGTTGTATCTTTTTTAAAGCTGAAATCTGTTTTTCCTACCGGTTTTGAAACAAATGTATTTAATTCTCCCTTTTCCAAGAAAAATTTTGGTACTTCGGCAATAAAATTATGCATTGCTAAATTATATCTTTGATCGCTCACACCATTCCAAGTAGCGTAAGGAGGACCAGAATCTATACCACCAGCAGAATGTTCTCCTCCTGGTACTATATCACTATTAAAACAGAAGGGGTATGTCATCATTATTGATTCGTCGCGTTCATAATCATCAACACCAATAGTTTTGGCTGGAAGGATATAATTTTCCGGATTTAACAACGCTTCAAAGGGCATTCTATAATCAGGACTGCGATCTCTAATAAAAGAGTATAAACCATATGTTGTATCTTCTGCTGAATTATGACCATGTGCTGTCGCAGAACCAGTATATATTGGCCAGTCACATGCAAGTCCAGATTTAATAGTATTAAACATAATTCCGGGTGCAAAGAATGGTTGCATTATTGATTGTAACCATTCTGGACCGGCAGCTGCGCCCATTTTAAAAGTACCGCCAAGACCACTTATGCTAGCATGCATAGAACCAGACAAATTGGGACCGAACGATTGAGAGAACATTGCTCCTAATTGCACTGTTCTTAAAACAGGATAAAAGCCATTATAAGGAAGCAGTTTTTTAATTCCTTTACAACTTAAAGTAAGGTTCTTTGGTCGAATATTTTTTTTGATATGATCTTCACGAATTGATTTTAAATGTTCAAATTCTTCAGTATTAGAAAAACGTTCCATAAGAGGATCATTTAATTCTTTTATATTTCCACTCATGATATGTGCTCCATCAAGAGTTAAAAATTTATCAAAAGCAACCTGAAATCCAAGCGGGTCGCTTAAATATTCATCTAAATGTTCTGAAACTCTATATTCCGGAATGATAGAATAATCTTTACCTATGGTACTTATATCTTCAGAGTATTTTTCATAAGTATCATGCCATGGATTTCTTGTTATGTTGCAGCCGTTATGATCTATATGTGGCGGCGCCAACTCTGAAGTCCTCCACCGGGGAACGAATCCCCATGTTTTAATCCGGCCAGAAGATTTTCCAGTTTGACTACCGGAAACAACAACTTCTTGAGGGAACTCATACATCATTGAAGCAGAAATGGCTACAGCATCCGCAGAACCGTGTCTTATTGCGGTTTTAAATTGATAGGGGATGCTATGTACACATAATTCTCCATTATAAAGATATATGTCATCCTTATTATTTGTATTTGCATATGCAAGACTAACACTTGAAGTAGAAGGCATACCAAAAAGGTCACGAGGGCTAAAATCAGGCGTATTGTGCCAAGCGCATTGCGAGTCTAAAGGCCATACACTTAATCCTGCAGAACTAGTTGCGGCGCGGCTAATCCACCCAAATGGTAAATTGCCAGGATTTTCTGGTGTTGAACCAGAAAGTATATCTGCATCTTGAATTATACCTAAAGAATTTCTAGCGACCTTCTCTGTTCTAATCCTATCGTCTATATCGTCGCGCCAAAATGTTCTAATTGGTTTATAAATTCCTTTTTCTTGATGTATACTGAAGGTTCGTCTATCACGATTATTCTTAGTTGCAGTGACGCCCGGGTTCCAAGTTCGACAAGATTCTCTGGCATCACCTAATGTTTTTAATTTTCTAGTTGGATTATCTCCCGCAAATTTTGGACCTTCTAAATAATCTAATCTTTTCCGGCTTCCGGAAGAATAAGCATTCATTTTCTTGGGGAAAATAATTTCTCTATATTCAAAATTTTTAAAAACTACTTTTGGTGGCAAACCGGTTTTGTTCCAAGTAATTCCATAAAGCCCTTTTAAATCATCAAACATTTGTGGTTTAACTGTGTTCATCGTTTCCTGGACGCTGGGTTCGAAATTTAAAGTGTCGTGAGTGAAATAAGTTAAATTGTTCCCATATGTATGCTCAATTGTTATTAGATCATCGATTTCTATAGCGCCATTTTGGAACATGTGTGACATGGGCAAAAATTTGGAAGTAACTGGTAAATCTTTTGTCACCACAAACTTATTAAAAGCAATGACCTTATTTTGATCAGTATATTGATCTCCCACTTTGGTTTGTAAAGTATATTCAGGGAGGCTATAAAAATTATTATTTCTCTGGAATCTTGCAACCGGATGGTCACAGGTTCTTGTTTGTTTCCAAGAAGGATATCCATAAGGTCCGTTTCTATGAAGCATAAGTGCGTTAAAAGCACCTGCATAAATATAATTATATTCTGGTGAAGCGTCCGGAGGATCGCCCATAAAGGCCCAAAAGTCATTCATATACCCAGGAAATGTTTCGCCTTGAAGTGCGGTTGATGAACCATAGAAATTCCAAAGTGGTACATTTTTATCCAGTCCTTGAACACTTGAACCTCTTAAAGTATAAAGCGCGGCGGCTTCAATTGGATCTGCCATTTCTTGAGGAAAGCCTGCTCGATTTTTATCAATGTTAATTGGTTCTGCAATATTAATACTTAAGCCCGCAAAATCTGTAAATATAAAACCCATTTTGTTTGCTGTACTAAAAATACTATCTCTAGTTGCCCAAGTAAATGGAGACGTGCGCGCGGCTGGTCCGGCCCAACCAGAAGTAGTATCATAACTTCCAAGCTCACTAGCGCTGCAAAACTGAATATCCGTAGATGCGTTGCTGGCCAATGAATGATCTGGTGTCTCATAACCAAAAATGGTGCCTATTGCAGAAGCAGTAATCCACGCGTATTGCATATCGCTTCTTGGAATTTGATGCTGTACAAACCAGTTATCGTGCACAGACTTTGTTATAAATAAAGTACCAACGCCATCATCAGCAGTTCTGTAGTGACTAAGATTACTAGCAAAAATAACCCTATCAAGAGTATTTCTGTGTGTTTTGTGATAAGAAGCAGTAGCTACATAATCACCATTATTTCCAACATATTCAAAGAATGAAGATACAGAACCAGTTAAAGAAGCATCTTGATAAGAACCAGGATATTGATTTTGCCCTGTTTGACCCCAATCAGATATTCCTCTATCCCAACTGGCTGAATATGCAGTGTCGCTGTTATAACCAAATTGTTTTGTATGATCTGAGAGCCAAGTATTTAATTGTTTTCTAACTGTGAGGTTTCTCCAAGGCAGTGCATTATATACAGAATATTCTTCTGACTCAAAGTTTAAAGCACCTCTAGAGGAAACCTCTGGACCTTGCATTCCCGCAAACTTATTAACAAAAATGTTTTTAAGCACATGACCATCAACAGAGGAAGTAAAAGTTCTGTCTGGTAATTGATAGTCCACAATCTTCTCAACCAAAGTAGAGGACTGGTTAACAACGTTATCTAAAGAAGCACTAAGCGGGCCCCATCCAGGATTAACTAAAAATCTATTATTTGTAGTTCTTCCAACGGTTTGCACTATTTCATAATCTTTAGAATAATTTCCTATAACGGTATAAAATCCCATATCAGAGGTACCGGTATGTTGCAAAATATTTTTAATGTTAACTGGTCTCTTCGCAACAAAGTCTCGATAATATGGTGCTACTGCAGATGCAGAATTAATATGAAATGGCGCTAATTCATCATTTCCATCATATTCTTTATCGAAAGAAGAAGTGCCAAAAGCATTACGAGGGTGCATAAAATATATGTTATGACCGATACCATCAAACTTATATCTTGCTAATTTCCAAGCTTCCGGTCTTTGAGTATCATGAACGGGTCCTGGATTTGTTTCAAATCCGGCGCGCAAACTAGCACTGAAATTGTTCCAATAATGTCTATGTTGATTTCCTCCGACAAACTTTTCAGTGAATGGGCCTTGCATTGGAGTATCAAAATCTGGTCCATAACTATCGTGATGTAAATTAACAAATTCTACATATGGAGTTCCCAATAAATTATACATATCTTCGTTTGAAGAACTCATCATATTAAATGGAGCAAGTAAATCTCCCTTACCATAAGAATAATCAAATTTGGTCGACTGTTCTCCATGTCCTAAAGGAGAATCAAGAGATAAAGTACTAATATCAGTTAATTGAAAATCCAATTTTCTTTTACGAACGGAAGCTGCAGAAGCGGTATATCTTAATTCCAAGTCATCATCACAATCTTTAAAATTATAAATGTCTCCAAAAATAGAAGCAGAAACCCCACTTTGGGTTCCGTCATTATTATGTTTATGTTCCTCAATTCTAAAAGCAAGATTACTACCACTCCCTGGTATGTCGTTAATCTTTAAAGCTGTTTTATAAAAATCTACTTTTTTATTCTCACTAAAGTTTACGCCGCCATGAATAACCTTATTCTTTGATACAGAATGTTTGTATGGCGTTGTAAATTGTCTTATTGCATATGTCGAACCAGAAACGGTCTTTTTAGTAAATTGTTCTAAAAGAATATTTCTTTCTTCATCAACATTTGAATCGTCTGAAGAGATTCTTGTGTCATGGCGCTCTGCTCTATCTTTCCACCAAAGACAACTATCTGATTCGTCTCCGCTAATTGGAGCATGACCAAATTTCCAATTGTAAAGTAATTCGTTAATTGCAAATAAATGGGCTTCGGGATCTTTCAGTGCTGTTTCTAAAGTTGGAAATTTATTATGATATTTGTTTCTTTCTAAAACATGACTCTCAATAACATTTTTAATCCCTTGTCCAAATTCTGCTGAAGCTGGTACTAATTGTTCTAAGAACACACCAACAGAAGAATCAATCCACTTATAATAATCTACGAACTTAGTTAGTTTTGGAACATTTTGAATTCTCTCAAAAAATAATTGACGAAGCTTCGACATATCTTTATAATCTTGACGATATCTATTTACTGTTTCTCCAATTAAATTATTAAAATCTTTTATTGTCGCAAAAAGATTGATTATATCTTCAGAAATTATTTGATTCATGCTTTTTTCAAAAGCAAAATAATTACTAATAGGTCTAGATTCTCGTGTAAAAACAATATCATCCTCAGTGGTCAGTATCCGAGTCATATCATTTGAGTTTACATTTTCAGGAAGATTTTGTTTTGATGTTTGTACAAATTCACGAGTGATAACTGTATCATTTGTCGGGAAACTAAAACCTAAACCCGTGTGTTGCTTTTTAACAATATGGCCCAACTTCCCATATCTTTTTTCTAATTGTTGAGAACCTGATGACATGTCTTCAACTATAAAATTACCTGTAGAGTCTGACCCTGTTACTTGATTGAAATCCCAATGAAGAGCTAGAGTTTCCATTTGAGGGATATAATTGTTATCTAGTTCAGTTTGACCGGGGAAAGCATGCCAATACACATTCTCTGTACCAAAATTAGTTGCGTCTCTTGCGTGAGCATTAATTACTCCATTAGAAAGATAATCGGCCCATACACGAGTTGACGAAATTCTCACATCAGTTGGTGCTAAAAGAGAGCCAGTGAAATTAGTTCTGTGTGCACCGATGTATAACCTTTTAGAACCAGTCACAAAAGATGATCCTTTTGCAGAAGCAATCGACGCGGTTTCATAAAAATGATCTACTAAAACACCGGCTTGATAATTAACACCATAAAATTCAACTTTATAATCTTTATTGGTAAAGTGTGTGCTGCCTAATTTATAAGATTGAGGGTGATTTTCTGGTATAACGCGAACTGCAAAATTCCATTTTTTGCTATCATATACATTTCTAAAAATTGGGGTTGTTAATTCAAATGCCAAACTTTCGTTTGAACTTGTTAAAACAAAAAAAGCGTCTCTATTTGTATATCCTAACCCATCAATAACATCTTCCTTTAAAGTTCTTCTTGCAGAATAGACTTGGAAGTTAGCATAATCTACTGCATTCCAAGAAGTATCGTCTTCGGCACCCACAGTTGAATTTACCATGTGTGTACCAAATAAAGATGCAGAAAAATGATT
>TARA_R110000824_G_scaffold55069_19_pt1 | contig 12428 bp, 19 predicted proteins | sample TARA_R110000824 | Tara Oceans TARA_R110000824 (sample SAMEA4397747) | marine metagenome | biome: Polar Biome; feature: [MES] marine water layer (ENVO:01000295) within the mesopelagic zone...; material: water (ENVO:00002006), including particulate matter (ENVO:01000060) such... | reverse complement strand
AAATCTGCATCATTTGTATTTTTTACAGTAATATTGACATCTTTTTTAATTCTAGGGATTTCGTGTACATCTTCCCTTCGGATAGAGTAACCTACTCCTCCTCCGAGCATTAAATTTTCAAAAATAAAACAAAAATCTTCTGGTTTTCTTATAGCGGTGAACCAGCAATTAAGCAAACTGTTTCCGCCGAATCTGTCTACAGTTGAAGTACCTAGCTGCCATAAACCTCTTCCTGCAAAATTACATTTTAAGTTAAATACTAAATCAAATAACTTTTCTGCTTCTTTCTTTGTATATCCTGCTCCTATTTTTTGAGCCCCATTAATACATCTAGCTACTGTTTCTGGCCATTCTTCAAGCTGCCCGTTTTCTTTAATTCTAGAATATGTTCTCTTGTAGACTATATAACCAAGCCCGTTAAAGCCCCAATTGGGCTGTTTGTTCAAATATTTGTTTAAAAAATCGTCAGATATTATGTTTTTAACTTCGCTCATTGTTTTAAAAAATGGGTTTTTAGACCTTATATAGGTCAGTCTAGTACGTGTCTAAATATTGATAATGCGGGGTTACAAAGTCAAATTATTTTTCGACTATTTTAAGTTTTTCTTTAACTTTTTCTTCCATTTTAGTTAAATAAACTTTAGCACTTTTTAATCCTTCTTCTGTAAGGGGGAAAGCTCCATAAGACCAGTTCCTTTGAGTAGATTCAACCAAGTAGTACTTTTTATTTCTTTTGTTTTTTGACATAAGCTCTGAGCGTGTTTATTATTTTTTCTTCTATCTCTAGTGCTTGGCATTCTAATTTATCTAATTCTTTGTTTTCAAAGTTCATACGTTTCAGTAATTTCTCACCCTCTGATCTAAGAGATAAATATTTTTTTTGCACAAAATCTTCTTCTCCAAAAACATCTTCATCTCCAAAAGCATGTTCTTTTTCAAACTCTTCCATTTGTTGGAAAATTATGTCAGATTTTTTCCCCCAAAACTCTATAGTTTCGCAGCAAAGGTTTGCGGATTCTATAAGCTGTTTTTTTTTGCCGAAGAGCTCGTCTAGTTTTTCAATTAGATTCATCTTTTAGACTCCCTTTAATTAGTTTAAGCTTTGCGGTAAGAAACCCTTCTCCAGAATATTTCATTGGGTCAGAAATATTGTTTAACCTGTCTTCGTGCTGGCAGAAACTAATAAGTTGATCTAATAATTCTAATACTTGATCATATTTTTTTTGAGGTAGTTCAATTTTATTACTCATTTTGAAAAAAAAAGTTATAGTGAATAAATAGCTTTGTCAAGTAGAATTTATTCCTAGTAGTGTATCTAATTACACAAAAAAAGCCGGGCGTTAACCCGGCTCTTTATTATTTTATTTCTACTTCTTTAGGTTTATGTTTGTCTTTTTTATTTAACGTTAGCTTAAAAATCCCATTTTTCAACACGGCATCTGCCGTAGAGGAATCTGCTTTCTCCGGAATTCGGTAGGTATGTCCAAACTTAACCTCCTTTCCTTTCCGTTTTGTTTTACCTTGTAGATTGAGGTGCCCTTCGGTATTTATATTGACTTTTACATCTTCTTTTGAAAAACCGGGCATTTCTACCTCAAAAATATATTTCCCATCTTCTTCTGCAAAACCGGGAGCGTGGTTTTGTTCAATTTCTTCGAATAACGGCGTTGCCAAATCAAGCAAGCCCCTACTAAAACTACTATGCAAGTACATAATATTATTTTAGCAAGGACTATGCCATTTTGTCTCTTTTGGGCCTTCTTTAACCTAGCGAGGAAGAGAAAACTCCCTATTTTATTGGTTAAAGCGTGCCTTTTGGCCTTCCTAAGTTCTCAGTAAGGAAGGCTTACCCTCTTTTATTGAACTAGCTTTTTTCATGACTATAGCGTCAAAAAGTCTCTTACGAGACAGAGCGAATGTCGTACATTGACACAACTTCAGTCTCGAGTGGGTTTTCTAATTTAGAAATTTCAAAATATTCATCATCAAGTACTTTTTCTACTTTTCCTTTCCATCCGCCATTTTTAATTACGCGCACTTCAGAGCCGACCATTTTAGAATTATAGGTCCTAATATCTTTATTTGAATTATCCATGTTTATTCTCCAGAACTACCGAAGCCGTCCTGTCCTCTTTTAGAATTGTTTAAGGTTTCCATTTCGTTCCATTTAGTTTGGTGGCATTTTTCAATGATTAATTGAGCTATTCTGTCGCCGGGTTTGATATCTAGTTTATTTGCTGAACCAAACATAGCTTCAAAAGTAGTTGGTTCTAGATTATAGCCTTCAAAATTAAAATTTATCAATAAAACTTTTATTTCTCCTCTATAGCCTGAATCTATTACCCCAGCCATAACATCTATTCCGCTCTTACAGGCCAAACCGCTTCTAGGGGCTATTCTTCCGTAAAATCCTTGAGGTATCTCAACCGAAATACCAGTGCTTACAAGTTTTCGTTGAAAAGGCTCTAGCGTTATGTATTGAGTTGAAAAAAGATCATAACCTGCGTCCGATTCGTTTGCTTGGAATGGTTCGCGTGCCTCTTTACAAAGTTTTGAGTAATTAATTTCCATATTTAATACATTCTATGTCGTAAAAATCAAAAATTTCAAGTGCTTTTTTATCCATTTTGTAAATTTCTTTATAAACTACTTTCTCTATGCCGTAAGCAGCTATCATTGTCGCGCAATAAGAACACGGTAGAAGAGTGCATGCAAGAAGTTTTCCTTCTCCCCTTTTTATGAGGCTTAAGCAGTTAGCTTCAGCATGTATCATATAGGGGCGTCTGCGGTTTCTGTCGCTAAGGAATTCATGAGATACTTTTTTTCCAGATGCTAGACCATTGTATCCTACAGCAATTACCATATTTTCGTCATTTAAAACGCATGCTCCTACTTTTTGATAAATATCTTCGCTTCTTTCAGCGGCGGCTGAAGCTATTTTTAAAGCATAATCTTCCCATGAAGGTCTCATTAAGTAAAGGTTAGGTTAGGTGAATGCTCAAGTCAAATAAAAAAAAGTTGACAAAAGCTCCTGCTGTAAGTAAAACCTTTCGAAGTGCTACTGCTGTCCTAGCACTTTAAAAGGTGGACAGCCCCGTAATCCAACGTCCGGCTACGCTATGGAGACTTGCGCCCGGAGGAAACCAATTGATGTGACGATGGCATTTAATTGGGAGAGTAGGTAAGGTGAGGCCAAATAGAGTGGGTATGTTCTACCGTGTACCCCACAAAGGCTAACCGGGGAGTAATCTCAGGGAAAAGAAGGATTGCCGGTGTGAAAGAATAAGGTTCATTTTTTTTGGACTACCGATTTCACGGGGAAAGTCTCCGTTTCACTTCGACTTTCTAGGGAAAAGTTTATTATTTATATTTTATTAATTTAAACGATATTTATTAAAATGAATTTTAAGTATACTAACATAGCTTTAAGCGGAGTTGCTGGTTGCGGTAAAAATACTGTATCCACCATAATTACTAAATTACTCAATAGACTTGACTTGCCTTACAAAGAACTTGCTCTAGCAGATAATTTAAAAAAAGAACTAATACCTTCTTTGAAGGAGTTATATGGAATAGATCCATCTAACTGTTCTAGAGGAGAAAAGGATTTAATAAGACCAGTTCTAGTAGCTCATGGAGAAATAAAAAGGAGCCTTTCAGAAGGTAGACACTGGGTGGATCAAGTTAATTCTAAATTAGATGCCGAAAAAATAAATATTATTACGGATGTAAGATTCAATAAATATGAAAAAGATGAAGTCTATTGGGTGAAAAATGAGATAAATGGAGTTTTGATCCATATTTCTTTGTACAATAACAAAAACAACCAAAGGGTTTTCCTGCCGCCAGCTAACGAAACAGAGCTTAAAAATGATTTATTAGTAAAAAAACAGGCAGATTTCATCCTTAACTGGCCGTTTGAAAAAGATAAGACTAAGCAGATATTGAATTGCCAAAAACTACTTAAATGGGTAAAGAACATATATGCTTGAAGGTAATTCACTTGGAAAAACTTTATGTCAACCTCTTCTAAGCTTTTATGGAGTTCAAGCCAAGTTAAAGCCCCAGCCCGAAAGTGAAGGGTTAAAAAAAATAAATTTATTAAATTATAAAGATTTTTATTGCTACGAAATAAGAATCTCTCAGTTTTTTTCAGAAACATTTTTCGATGAAGTTTTCAATGAATTGGTTTATTTAGTACAAGTTCGCATAGAAAGTGACAATCCCCTTGAAGAAGCTTACGAGGACTCTAATGTTTTTTTAGAAAAAAACTTTAAAGATGTTATAGAATATTCTATAATCTTACCACGATCGTTCAAAAGCCATCACCGGTATGTTATTGATTTTCAGATGGATAACGTTTGCACTTTTGAGGAATTTGGGAAAAAGGTTGATATATGGAAGCAGTACAATGGTCTTATTTGAGCGATAGCCACTTAATAGAAAGAGCTAAGAAAGTTAATTGTGAAAGCAGCTTAATGGAACTAGCAAATCGCCATAGCGGTTTATTTTTTAAAATTTTAAAAAAGTACATTAAGAGTTTTAGCGTTAATAACATCGACGTAAACGAGATAGCATCAGAAAAGAACTTAGTTATTTGGAATTCTGTAAAAAGTTTTAATAGTGATAAAAATGTTAAATTTTCCACTTGGTTAGCAAACCAAGCTAAATACCACTGCTTAAATGCCCTAAATAAAAAAAGTAAAGATAGACTTGTAACCACCGGAGACGATATATTAGATTACCTAAACGAAACAGAAGATAACTCTTCCTTTGAAAATTTATTCGAATTTATCGATAACATCTTAGGCCAATTAAAAGACAAACGCATAAAAAAAATATTTTCAATGAGGTACTCTAAAGAAGAAAAAAAACCTTCTTGGTGCGTAGTCGCTAAAGAACTTAATGTGAGCACTCAAACAGCAATAAACTTACATAACAAGGGAATATCAATTTTAAGAAAAAAAATAGACAGCAAAAAACTTTCAGATAACATATAGAAAAGGTTGACAAAACTTTTTTTTAAATTACTATATAGATTCTTATGTCAAACGAAGAAAAGAAAAATGACTGGCAAGAGCGCGAACTAGGCGCTTTATGGGCAAAAAAGAGCAATAACGGCGCTCAATACATGACTGGACACATTGAAATTAAAGGACAATCTGGCAAAGTACAGCTTGTTGTTTTCAAGAATAAGTCCAAGTACAATGAAGACGGCACTATTAAAAGTGAAAACGCACCGGACCTTCGCATTTACCTTAGCGAGTCCAGAGAGGAAAGGGAGACAAAGTCTGAATCTCCTGTTCCTTCAACCGCATCTAATGACGAAGCGCTTTTCTAATGAATTTTGCGCTTCATCTACCTCTTAACGGGGTAAGCTTCGGACAGGTTAGCACTGCCCTTCTGCGTGAATTTCACCAGAGGGGCATGCTGCCTTCTTTATTCACGGTTGGTCAAGCAGATCTTAATTCTCAAGAAATTACCCCTGAGTTTAACTCTTGGATTCAAGATAGGATTAAATCTTCTTACGAGACTTATAGTCGAGACACTCCGGTATTTAAGTTATGGCACCTTAACCAAGACAGTCTAACCTCTTTCGCTAAAGAGCAAACATTATTTACTTTTTATGAATTAAATCACCCAACATCCTTTGAAGTAAATATTGCAAAAAATCAAAAAAATCTAATAGTCAGCTCTAACTATGCTAAAGATATTCTTAATTCGTATGGGGTAGACAATTGTCACTACGTCCCATTAGGATTTGATAAACACAATTTTCACGTTAAAGATCAAGAGTACCTCAGCGGTAAAATAGTTTTTAACCTTTGTGGTAAATTAGAAAAAAGAAAACACCACAAAGAAGTAATTCAAGCTTGGTTAAAAAAATATGGAAACAATAAAGATTATGTGCTTCAGTGCGCGATTACTAATCCATTCTTAAAAGAGCAAGACTTTAAAGCTTGTCTAAATGAAATCCTACAAGGAAAAGAATATTTTAATATTAATTTCTTAGGAATGATGCAGAAGAACAGCCTTTATAATGATTTTCTTAATTCTGGAAACATTGTTTTAGGTATGTCTGGAGCGGAAGGATGGGGACTTCCAGAGTTTCAATCTGTATGCTTAGGTAAACATTCAGTTATCCTTAATGCAACTTCTTATAAAGATTGGGCAGATGATTCAAATAGCGTAATGGTAGAACCTAACGGTAAAACCGACGCTGCAGATGGAGTATTTTTCAAAAAAGGTGGATTTTTCAACCAAGGAGAAATTTTTACTTTTGATGAAGATGAATTTATTGCTGGCTGCGAGAAAGCAGTAGAGAGATACAAATCAGAGCCAGTAAACAAAGAAGGTATGAGCCTTCAAGATAAATTTAGTTATTCAAATACAGTTGATAAAATTACGGAGGTTATGAATGCCTGAATATATATATGAGCATCCTGAGACAGGAGAAACGGTTACTGTTCTTCAAAGTATCCATGAAGAACATATTTACATTATTGATAGCGTTACTTATAACAGGGTCTATACTATCCCGAATACTTCTATAGACACCCAAATAGACCCCCATTCAGCCAAATCTTTTAGAGAAAAAGCAAAAGGTACTATAGGGGATTTATGGGACCAGTCTGCCGAAGCATCAGCAAAGAGGAGAGAGAGACACGGTTCAGACCCTGTTAAAAAACAATATTACAAAGACTACGCGAAGAATAGAAGTGGTGCAAAACACAAAGACGATCCATCAAGAACTTCAAAGTCAAAGAATTTCAGTATTGAATGATAAAATTATATTAATAAGTGATTTTTTTATAGATGACTTCGTAGGCGGAGCAGCTTTAAATGATGAGGAAATTTATTCAACTTTAAGCCAGCACTACGACGTACAAAAAATTAAAAGTCGATATTTGTATCCGGGGTTTATTCACGAAAACCTCGAGTCTTTTTTCATTATATCTAACTTTTTTTTAATTAATCCGTATTTATTAAAAACAATTCAAGAAAAATGTAATTATATTCTTTATTGCCATGATTATAAATTCGTAAAGCATACCAATCCTGCAGTATATCCAGATTTCATTGTTCCTAGCAATGAATTAATAAATGTAGGTATTCATAAAAATGCTCAAGCTATTATATGTCAGACCGGGTTCCAAAAAGACATCTATGATAGGAACTTAAAATTACCAGATAAAACTATAAATTTCTCTGGTAACTTGTGGTCTGATGATCATTTGAATTTGCTAGAAGAATTAGATCGCATAGAAAAAGATTTTAATAAGTGCGCTATAGTAGAATCCCCGTATCCACAAAAAGGAACAGAGTATTCTAAGCAGTATTGCCAACAAAACAATATTCCTTTCGATATTATAAAACATCCCGACTATGAATCATTTTTAAAAATTCTTTCAGAGTATTCTTCTTTAGCTTTCCACCCGTCTACCCCAGAAACTTGTTGTAGATTAGTTTTAGAAGCGAAAATGATTGGTCTTAAAATTTATACAAATAAATTAATCGGCGCTTCATATGAACCTTGGTATGAATTAAATGGCACACCGCTTATAAATGCGATGAGAGACAAGAAAAAAGACTTACTTCAAATAATAAGAAATGTCAGACGGTAAAATAACAGTAGTTCTTAATGGCTATAAACGACCTTATGCCCTTAAAGCTCAAATAGAGTCTTTAAAGTGCCAAACTGTAAGCCCAGAGATGGTTATGTTTTGGCAAAATAAAGATTCAGAGGAAAACTTTGATTACTCCTTACTCTCAAATTGTGTTGTAACAACAAGCAATGCTAACTTCGGTGTTTGGGCAAGATTTGCTTACGCATTAAATGCAACAACGGAATATGTTTGCGTATTAGATGATGATACAATTCCCGGTAAAAAATGGCTAGAGAATTGTCTTGAAACTATAAAACATCACGAAGGACTCTTAGGGACGATAGGTGTTATTTTTAATGATCACAATTATATTAGCTACGATAGATGGGGATGGTCTAACCCTAATGAAGTAACAACGCAAGTTGATATAGTAGGTCATAGTTGGTTTTTTAAAAGAGAATGGCTAGGAGCCTTCTGGAGAGAAGCACCTATTCCTGAAATCAGGCTATGTGGGGAAGACATGCACTTTTCCTATTCTATACAGAAATATTTAGGCTTAAATACATATGTACCACCTCATCCATCAAACGATCAAGACATGTGGGGATCTAATCCTTCGCTAGCTTATCAGTACGGGGTTGATAAAAATGCTATATCAGTAAATTATCATCTCTCTCATTTTGGCAACGCATTAAAATCTACACTCAAGAAAGGGTTCAAATTAATAAATCCGTAAAGAAAATTTTAATATGTTATGGCACTCGTCCCGAGTACATAAAAATAGAACCATTAATCTCACATAACCTTTCCAAGTATTATGATATTAGTACTCTGTTTACGGGCCAACATGAAAACATAGAAACAGGAACCTTTGAACCGACTTATTCTCTAGATGTAAATAAATTCTTATCGAATAGGCTTAACTCTATATTTTCTGCGATAACAGGCTCTCATTTATTAGACGAAGTTCTAAATGAAGAGTTTACCCACGTACTTGTTCAAGGTGATACGTCTTCTGCTCTTACTTGCGCTTTAGCAGCTTTTAACAAAGGTTTAAAAATCATCCACCTAGAAGCAGGATTAAGAACATTTAATAAAAACCATCCTTATCCCGAAGAAGTCTACAGACAATGCATATCTCGCATAGCAGACTTACATCTATGCGCAACAAGTCATAATTTAAACAATCTATTAAAAGAAGGTATAACTGAGTCTGATATGTATATAGTAGGAAACACTGTATTAGATCATTTACACGGTGTTCCAATTAGCTATAACAACGAGGTGTTAGTAACCCTACATCGAAGAGAAAATCATAAATCCATCCCTTTATGGTATAAAGAAATAGAAGATATAGCAGGGAAAAATCCTAATTTAAATTTTACTTTTGTATCTCACCCAAATCCAAATTCTAAATGTACCTTAAAAAAAGGCCTTAGCAATACTTCCGTAATAAGCCCAATGAGTCATAAAGACTTTATAGATAGAGTTTCTAAATGTAAGTTTTTAATAAGTGATAGCGGTGGAATTCAAGAAGAAGCTTCCTTCCTGAAAAAAAGAGTTATTATTTGTCGAGAGACAACAGAAAGATCAGAAGCTCTGGAGTCTTTTCATTTTTTGTGCAAAAAAATAGTAGACCTTCCAATTATTTTTAATAATATAATAAACGATTACAAGCCTGATGCAGAATGTCCTTTTGGAGACGGTAAATCGGCAGAAAAGATATTTCAAATATTATGAAAATAACAGTAACAGGAGGCAGAGGATTTATTGGTAGCCATTTTGTAGAAGAAGTTCTTGAGCGTGGATGGAAAGTGCATGATATAGATAAAATGGGATACGCCTCTCATCGCCGTTTACCTTGGGATGGGCATAAGAACTATTCTTTAACTCATGGAAATATTGCTAATATCAGACATGTCCCAACGTGCGATATATTAATTAATTTTGCTGCTGAAAGTCATGTTGATAATTCAATAACGAATTGTGCTCCCTTTATAGAGTCTAACGTTAATGGAGTTCACAATTTGCTTGAGCTAGTTAGAACAACCCCTAAATACAAACGTCCTTTATTTTTTCACATAAGCACTGATGAAGTTTACGGAGATAGGATAGAAGGCTCTTTTAAAGAGTCTGATAAACTTAACCCCAGTAATCCGTATTCTGCCACAAAAGTTTGTTCAGAGATGTTAATCAATTCATATCATAGAACTTATGGAATAGACTATGTTATGACACGTAGCGGAAACAATTACGGTGCCAGACAATACGAAGAAAAATTGATTTCTAAATGCGTTACATGTATTAGAGAGGGAGAGAAGATCCCAATTCATGGAGATGGCTCTTACATAAGGGACTGGACATATGTTAAAGATAACGTTGATGGTATTTTAAGCATCATAGATGCAGGAATTAAAAACGATTGCTTTAACGTATCGGCGAATAATTACCTTACTAATATAAATGCAGCGCGTTCAGTTATCAGGTTTATCAAAGGATTCACAAACCTCTCAGCAGGCGATAAATATATACAATTCGTAGAAGATAGATGGGGTCAAGATGTTAGATATTCAGTAGATATTTCTAAAATTAAAGAAGTAACTGGCTGGAAACCAAAATATACTCAAGGTTTATACTTAGATTTTTTAAATGAAGAATTATAAAATTAAATTTATAAACCACGCCTCGTTTTCCATCGAATGGGAAAAAAGTTTTATTTTAATGGATCCGTGGTATACCGGAAGAATATTTAACGATTCTTGGTCACTTCTCCAAGATACCGACATTAAAGAAATAGAAGGTATTGAAAAAATTAGTTCGATAGTAATAAGTCACGAACATCCGGACCATTTACACTTTCCGACCCTTAAAAAGATTCGTGATAAATTCTCAAATAACGAAATAACATTATACTTTCCTTTAAGAAAAGATCCTAGTGTTAAAAATGCTATTGAAAAAATGGGATTTAAGTTTAAATACCTAGAGCCTTCTACCCCGACTAAAATAAATGAAGATTTATCGTTATGCTCGTTTCCCACAGGTCACGATTCAGGTATAGTCTTTGACTTAAAAGATAAAATATTATTAAATCAAAATGATGCCTATTTTACCGATTTAGAAATATCTCAAATAAAACAAATTTATCCTTCTATAGATTATTGGTGGATGCAGTTTAGTTTAGCTGGATACTACGCAAACAAAGAAGACAAAGAAGGCATGAAGTCTAAAGGTCATGATTTTCATATCGAAAGGTTTAGGCATTATCAGGATCTGATAAAACCTAAAGTATCTATACCCTTTGCTTCGTTCTGTTATTTTTGTAAACATTACAATTCCTACATAAACAATTATACCGTCAAACCTTGGCAACTTTATAGGGAAAATTATTTCCAGCGCACCCTTTTTTATAACCAACAATTAGAAGAAGGATATGAGCCGGATGGCTATAAAGACAGTAAAAGTAATTCAGACCTCGAATGGGAAAAGGTTTATCCGAAGAACCTTAAAATTGACTCGCCTCCTGAGAAAGTAAGCTTAGAGAAACTTATGGAGTCAGCCAATAAACTCTTTGATGCAAACGACACGACCGGAGGCCCCTCTGGCTACTTTTTTCTTTATGACTATCCTGCTTTTTGTTTGTATTTAGATTTTAACAATAAACATTGTTTTATAGCCAATAAAATACATGACCCAAACATTATCGCAGGCATTACTTCAAGTGAGGAAATTTACTCCTATTTGAAATTTCCTTGGGGCGCTGATACATTAAATGTAACTGGCTGTTTCGAAATAAGAAACGAATCAGTTTGGAAAGCAATGTTGCAGTACAGAGATTCTTTATATAAAAGAAAGGTAGTTCACTAATGAAATATTTTAAGGATGAATTTTACAAGCTATTAAATTTAGTAAAAACTCACGAGCCTTTTGCTTTTTCTAGGTTTTCGGACGGCGAAAGAACCATAATGAAAAATGCGAAACTGGTACTGTCTGAGTCTTACTTTATCCAAGGGGACATGTATGGAGACCAACCTATAAGAGCACCGTTTCCCTACATGGAAGAAGAGAGAAAAGACTTCGACCCAAACAAAGATTCTTTTTATCGGGACAAACTCATAGAAGCTTATAAACACAAAAAAGACAATTACTTCAAAGGAATAAGCGGCTATGCAGAGTGGAATGGAAATAACGATTTTCAAGAGTGCTTAGATCTGTACGGCCCGGACGACCATGAACACCTCACCTTTTCGAATGTTTTAATAAATGGCAATTATAAAAATTTTATAGAGCAAATGGTGCCGCACTTTAGCGGCCGAAAAGTAATTACAGTTTGCAACAAAAATGCGAACTTCGATAAACTACCTTTCGATGTTTACGCAGATTTTAGGGTTGGATCGAATTGTATGAAAAACGATTATACCTTAATAGGGAAAATGAAAGAATACATAAGGGAAGAAGGGCTTGAAAATTGCTTGTTTCTTTTTTCTGCTGCGAGCTTGAGTAATTTTTTAATTTATGAGCTTTATAAAGAGTTTGATAAAAATCAGTATATAGATATCGGTTCGGCGCTGAGCCCCCTGATGAACTTACAAGGGTGGAGAGGTACCCGAGTTTACCTAAGGTGCTATTGGGAAGGAGAACAAAACCCTATAATAAATCAAGAGGACGTATGGAATTAATAAAATGCAGTAGCTTACCCGGCGAACATTGGGATTCTATACTTGAAATAAGGAATAATAATGCACAAGGATTTGGTAACTCAAGCATCATAACATACGACACTCATTATAAATACATGTTTAAATATTTTCTTAACTATTTAAT
>TARA_R110000824_G_scaffold14431_5_pt1 | contig 12430 bp, 12 predicted proteins | sample TARA_R110000824 | Tara Oceans TARA_R110000824 (sample SAMEA4397747) | marine metagenome | biome: Polar Biome; feature: [MES] marine water layer (ENVO:01000295) within the mesopelagic zone...; material: water (ENVO:00002006), including particulate matter (ENVO:01000060) such as...... | reverse complement strand
GGAATATCCCAAGCTTCGGGCCAATGGGTGTGCAGCAATAATTTCGCATTAGGATTATCTTTTTTAAATCGAGAGAAAGCATTCAATAAACTTGGAACAGATTTTCTCAATTGATTTCTAAATACGAATCCAATTATGAAATCGTTTTTATCGATACCGTGTTGATCTCGCAGCAAACCTTTTTGTTTAAACGTCAAAGGATAGAACACTTCCGTATCTAAAGTTCCCCTCATTGTTTTAACATGGTCATAGCCCAACTCTTTGAATGCTTTTTCGGCAAATGGAGACCATACGAAATAATTTTCAGTTTTGGGGGCAAAATCGATTGCCTGTTGCAAGATGGGAAGGCTATCTAAGGTAGTCCAAATCATAGTGTTGATTTTCTTCCACCATACTCTATTGGGAAACCCATTAAAACCCCAAATATCCTCAATACCCATATAAACATCGGGCTTTGTTTTTTTTATGATATCATCAATAGTGTGACCGCCATAACTAGCTTCTCTCTGGGCTTCGCTGCTTAAGACAGAAAAGTTTCTGGGAAGAGTCCCATAACATTTCCACGGCATACTTTCGGTAAATGAAGATCGATAAGGTTGTCCGTTGGCCGCTTCTATAACATTATATTTGCCCGTCTTATGAAGATGAAGCAAAAGATTTTTCTTATGTTTACCAAATCCTGTAAATGCTTTACAGAAATTAGAATGGATTAAGATTGTTTTTTTATCACTCATCGGTGGTAGGTTTTTTGCGATACTCCTCCTGCTTGACCGCTCTTTGGTGGAATAACTTGCGTAAAATGTATCTGAAATACTCAGCCATTAAATATGCCTCTCCCATTTCCACTCCTAAACCAAACTTTTCAGCAGAGTTACGTGTGAGCGTTAAAGAAAACGCTTGCTCGCCGCCCTTTTTAGAATATGTCTTAAATGTGATGGAGGTTTTGGTATCCTCATAAGAATGGAATGCAGAAAAATCTTGATATCTATCTACAGCAGCAATAAAACCTCCTAGTTCCACCTCATTCAATTTAATTTGAATCTTTTTGTCAGGATTATCCTTGTTTTCGGAGAAAGATCCATTACGGGTCTTGCTATTCCATGAAAATTGTTTAATCGCTGTGACATAAACGCACGGTTCTGCATCTCGGTCATTGTTTACTCCTTCTCTAAAGCCAAAGGCGCAACCTTCGTTTCGGGAGTTCGGTTTGTATAGCTGAATCATTTGGTATATATTACCAAAAAATCAGCAGTTTTCTAGCTTTTTATTCCCAAAATTGGTTCTGTTATAGTCTTGACTATGAAATCTTGATTATCCTTAAATACAGGCAGTTTTTGAAACCTATTAATATTTTGAGAAAGCATATTTATAATATCCAAGATAATATTTAAGCGTTCTGAACTAAAAATATAGACCTCTTTAAAGTATTCCACAAATAAATTTAACAAGAATAGAAGAGAAGCCATTTCCAAACACTCTTGATATTCATCTTTATTTAAATCTAAATTTTCCGCCATTGTATTTACGAAATCATATTCTAAATTTCCAGTTAAACCCAGACTTAGCACCACATTACACACATCAAACCATTGATTGGCTACAAATGCGTTATCAAAATTACGAAATTTAAAGAGATCATTTCGGAATAAGATATTAGACATTTGTAAGTTGCCGTGGCACAGACATGAACTGCTATTGTCCATAAAACTGTTATAGCGGCTCGTAACTTCCGATTTAAAACCTCTAACAATAGTATCAATTTTGTCCCAATCAGAACTGTCTTGAATAGCGAGAATAGAATCACTGAAAAAATAAGATTGAAAATCACAACTTTGAAAAACTGATTCTAAATATTCGGGGAATTTACGCGCCGAAGAATCTTTCGGCATCTGGCGTAATGTGTGAGATAGCTTTTTAGATTCTTTCACAGCAATATCTCTGCCAAGATCTAAAAGGTCTGGGGCGTGATCCCAGCTTGAAACAAAATAACGAAGCGACTCTTTCCCGATTAAGAGATTATCGCCATGTATAAAGCGTGGCCCTATCGAATTAGGTATCTCTTGTAAGGTTTCCGCTTCGCGAAGAAGCGGTGGGCTTTCAGGGTCGAAGGATAATTTGATATTAAAAAATTGCCCATTAGCCTCGGATCGATAAGAATCATATAAATCAGAACTAGCGACCAAATTGGCATCATTTAATTGATACTTTTCTGGTAGGGAAAACAAGATACGCCGAATTATATCTTCCTCCGAGCCGTCTTTCAGTTGGGTGTTATCCAAAATGAAAGCTCTGTTGGAGAACATTTGTTTTGAGTCCATTAATTGTGTTTGATTACCCCTTTTACCTTACATGATACGCACTCAACCCATGTTTTACAGAAGAAAATAAACTTTTCCTCTCATATTAAATCCAACAAGGTATTGGGTCTCCCTTTTCCTTCATTTCTGCTGCGTAGAGTGCATAAGTATCTCTTAGTTGGTTTGCTGATTCTCTATATGCCGCTTCCCTAGCGGGTTGCGCCACAGAATCAGATTTGCCAAATTTATTTTGGTGACTCAGGCGAGCTTTCTCGTAGTTTTCTTGTGTTGTCATAGAATTTTTTCTGGATCAAATTGCAACAACTTATCTTGATCCAAAGAATAGCCGTTACCATGTCCAAGATTTTTAATGTTTTCCTTCTGGCATAACATCTTTTTTGTGGCATACCCAACTATCGTAACGTGAGGTTCATCGACAATAGCCAAAACATAAACCGCCACATCAGGGTTATCTTTCATTGTGCAGAGTAATCTCCCTGTCTTGTATTTGGTCGCCTTCACATCATAGTTAAGGCCCAGAAACCGCCCGTCTGCCGACCCAGATCGCGGAGATAGTCCAACGTCAGGAAAGACGTTTAGAGCCTTGGCTACCGCATACTCGGCCATAAAACCCATAACGTCTGCTTCTGCACCATCTTGATCTCCAATTTTTGCATCGACCACACCAGAAGCACGGGCAATCAAAGATCGATTCCGCCCAATTAAGTGTGAAAGGGCAACTTCGTCAGGTCTAAGTGTGATTTTCATAAGTTTTCATCTTTGAGTGAGTTGCTCATTATGATATTAGTAACTAATTTAAAGTAATGGCAGATACAATAGCCGCAACTACAACTATCAAAGCGATAAGTGCGCTTCTGTTTAAACCCTTTTCCAATTGAGTTTCTCCTTCAACTTCGGGGGCTTCTTTTTCTTCACTCATTATTTTTAATTGTTTTTCATTATGTTCGCCTTTATGTGGGTTACAAAGTTTGCAGCCACACCCTTTTTTACAAAAGAACTTTGTTTGGGTATATTTTTCCTTCATTGTTTTTGAGCCAATACCAACCCTATGTTTGCCGAAGAATAACTAGCCCACACTACAAACCAAGCCCATTGATTTTTCATGGCAAAAGAAATAGCAGTTATGCCATACAGTGCTGACACAATTAATGGAAGCCACGTTGTCATAGTCAAAACGGCGACTCGCCTAAACGAGCCGCCGTGAATATTAAACGGTAGCTCCGATAGAACGACCTTGAATACGAACACCCTCCAAAGAGGACTTTGCGAGTTTACGGTCAACACCCATATTGCGATCATAGACCGTAATATAAGAAGGCGTTTCACTAATAAGTTGGGCATTAAGCGCCTCCCCTGCTTTAGTGTAAAGGCCAAAAAAGCGGCCCTTGCTATTAGAAATAGCCCGAAGGACTCTCTGGTTTGTGTTATTAACTCTTGACATAATATGATCTTACTGTATTTTAATCGCATTGTCAATCTCTTTTAGGGAGATTTTTTCGATTTTCTGATTAGTCATTAGTTTTTTGGCCAGAGGCACTTGCACAAATTGCTTCACAAGATCCTTGATGTTACGTGCATGTAATTTGTCGTTTTTTACCTTATTTAAAATGAAGCTTGAGATACTAGCAGGGCAAGATAAAGAAATATTTTTACGCTTTAGCTTTTCTCTTATCTTTGAGAGTTCTGTTTCGATGATTTGCTTCAATTCCTCGTCTCCCAAACCATTAAACACAATGATCTCATTCAGTCTGGCGACCAATTCAGGTCGGAAGTGCTTCTTCACAGAAGATCTATACGAATCCGATTCTTTCTCGGTGGATTCAACAAACCCCACGGTCTTCTTAGTTACTTCTCCATGACCTACATTGCTAGTCAATATTACTATAGATTTGGTGAAGTCCACTTTGCGATTTAAGTTATCATTAATATAGCCCTCGTCTAAAAGATGCAACAACAGGTCTAAGACTTTTGGGTTAGCCTTCTCTACTTCGTCGAACAATACAACGGCATTAGGATTTTTAGATACAAAATCTGTAAGCAAGCCTCCTTCTTCATAACCAACAAACCCCGCACTTGTTCCAACCAACTTATTGATGCTACCTTTGTCTTGGTATTCGCTCATATTCACTTGCAGGAATGCTTGTTTATTTCCAAAAAAGTATTCGGCAATTTTCTTTGCGGTATAAGTCTTGCCCACGCTGGTTTGTCCTACGAATAAAAAGCTTCCCAAAGGTCTGGATTCATCATTTAACCCCGCTTTAGAACAGGATAAGACATCATTAACGATTTCCAAATTCTTATTTTGTCCAAAGACATCTTTCTTTAAATTATCTAAGAAGTAGCTAAATTCTTGTTTTTTATTCGTGATAGATCTGACAGAGACCCCGCTTTTGGCGGCGACTATTTCAATAACGTCTTGTTTACAAATCCTTGGTTTACTACTTTCTAATTCTGCATAGAATTCTCGGATAGATTCCATATAGTCAGACAATAATTTTTGTCCCTTTTTGGGGTTTTGTTCAGGTTTGTCCCCATTTAAGAAACTGCTTAAACGTTTATGTTTTTGAACAATGTCGTCGTCAAGTGAACCTGCTAAAACTTTTACCTTTGATCCAACTTGATCTAAAATATCAAAAGCTTTATCTGGAAATTGACGGTGAGGCAAATAGCGTTCTGAAAGATCGACAATAAGTTCCAATACTCCTTTGGAATAAGATACATTATGGAATGTAGAATATTTAGAACTGCATCTCTCTAAGATGACTTTCATTTCATCAACAGAAGGCTCGGCTACAACAATAGGCTCAAACCTACGCTTCATGGCGCTGTCCTTTTCAAAGATTTTTTTATACTCGCTGTTTGTGGTTGCCCCAATACACTTAATTGAACCTCTAGCCAAGGCTGGTTTCAGCATATTTGAAGCGTCCAATGCTCCGTCGGCATTTCCTGCGCCAAATAAGTTGTGTATTTCGTCAAAAAACAGAATACAATTGGGAATATCTTCTGCCGCTTTGATTAAATTGGTAAACTTTTCTTCAAATTCTCCACGATACCTTGTCCCAGCGACCATTGATCCCAGATCGATGAGGTAAATATCATATCCAATTAACGAACATGGCACTTTAGCTTCGACAATGTTTTTAGCTAACGCTTCCACTACTGCTGTTTTGCCAACTCCAGCTTCTCCAAGCAATAAGACGTTACTTTTGTTTTTCTTGCAAAGAACCTCTACCATCTCGTTAATCTCGTCTTCCCTCCCATAAACATCTGGAAGTTTGCCAGAATAATGTAGGAAATTTAAAGAAGTTCCATATTTTTGTAATATAGCTTGGGATTTAGAGGTGTCATAATCTTCATGAAACCCTGTGTCCTCTTCGCTATCAAATGGGTCTTTTGGTGCAATATGATCATACCCGTCTTCCATAGCAGCGTAAATAATATCACCTAAAAACAAGGCGTCTATTCCTGCTCCGACCAGATATTCGCACATATCATCGTCTGTTTCTAAAATGGCCCACAGAACATGTTCGATACCAATGTAGTGCTGTTCCTTTTGATCTGAAAGAGCTTCTGCCGTTTCTAATGTAAACCCAACTTCAGTTGAAGCCTTGTCTGGCCCACAAAATAACTCTGGGCGCTCTTTAGCTCTTGCATGTATGATGACCTTGGCGATTTCTAAGTCTATCTGAACATCTTGCTCTGCCAAATACTTCCAAAATCTTTCAGAGGCATTCATTAAGCATCCATACAATACATGACTATTATTAATCGTATTATGATTGGAGTCAGCCGCTACATCGGAAGCTGTTTGAAGAGCTTTCTTTGCGCGGGGCGTTAAATTGAAATCGTGAATCTCCACTGGGTTGTTTACACTCATTTTACTTCGGATAGTTTCATATAAATTTTGTCTTCTAAGATTTGAATGTTGTCTACAAATACAATATCATCGCTCTTGACCCCTTGAAGAACCACAATATCGTCTTTTTTTGGCAGTCTGTTACCTTCTGCTAAATAATCATCTAAACGGGACTCGCGATCAGAATTCATGAATAATCCCACTAGAGACCCAACTTCGTCTTGGATACGGATTCTAGCGTATTTATGGCCTAACCCGCCCCTACTAATAGAGCGAGAACATTCTGTTACGACCCCAACAACCTTGCTGAAAGTTCTGTTTTCCTTGCTGCTTAATTCTTTGGTAGAGATAAGATCGGAAAATTCAGACGCACCATTGAATACCCCTCGGAGTTTATAGGAATAGCTGTATCCCAACAACTTAGTCTCAAAATACCAACTGGCAAATTTAATATGCTCACGATTCATATGGTAAATCTTTTTGTAAGGCTCATATTTGGAAATAAAAGTCTTGAACCTACGCTCAGTCATAAATTTTTTGTTATCGTCTCCCACAGAACCCTTAGAATAATTATCGTGAATGGTGTCTAATACGTCATACTTGTATTCTTCACCTAAAGCTACTATATTACGTTTTTCTCGATCAGTCAAGACATTAAATGATTGAGCTTCCAGCACCAACCTACATCGATCATGAGAAACAAAGGAGTCTAGAATCCCTGCTTGTATAAAAGCTGACAGAACGCCGATGTTGACGCCGCACTGTTTCGCAGACAGGAAGATGTCATATTTGTTTTCAAACTTCTCCTCCCTGAACTCAAGAATATTCTCGATGGTTTTCTCAGACACACCTTTAATACAATTTAATCCATAACGGATGTTCTTGCCGTCTTTAGAGAAATCTAAGTCAGACAGGTTCAAATCAGGTGGCAACAATTCGATATCAAATTGATTTAACTCTTGTGATATTTTGGCAATCTCCTCAAGGACATGGGGTTCAAACCTAGCCATCTTTAGCAAACTCAAAAAGAATTCTTGAGGGTAAGTAAACTTCAGATAAACCGTAGTCGCTGCAAGGCTTGCATAACTAATAGAGTGAGATTTGTTGAAGGAATAGTTAGCTGAGTCTTCTGCCACTTTCCACAAAAGATCTCCTAAGTGTTTATCGAGGCCATTCTCTTCGATCTTGTCTTTAATCTTTCCTTGCCACTCTTCAATTTTATCAACTTTTTTCTTTGCAACAATGCGCCGAAGTTGTTCTGCCTCGTCTAGAGTAAATCCAATCTTCACAGCCATCTTCATCAACTGCTCTTGATACAAAGGAATGCCTCCAGTGTAGCCTAAAACACTGTCGAAGAATGCATCTTCTGATTGAGATTCTCCAGTTCTAACATACTCAGCATATTTATCTTTGAAATCTAAAGCTCCCGGTCTGGCAATAGCGATAACCCCAGACAGTTGTTCTAAGTTTTGAGGCTTAGTTTGCTGGGCTACTCTAAAGTTTGTGTCTGCTTCAATCTGAAACAATCCTTTGGGCGCTTCTAAAAATTGCAACGCATCATAAATAACTTTTTGGTGAACATCAATATCTTTAAAATTACCAATGCCTACTTGTTTACATACATCTACAACCACAGATAGAGTTCTAAGCCCAAGAATATCAAACTTCACACTCAGCGCCGCAACATCATTCATACTATAGCCAGATACAAGTTCGCCATCGTTGGTGAGTTGCAGTGGCATTAAGTCTTCAATCTCAGCAAAGCTAATCGCAATCCCAGATGGGTGAACACCTGTATTTTTGTTTATCCCCTCTAACTTGAGAGCCATTTTGAATAACACTGGGTGATGCTCCATAGCTTCAGCAAACTCTTCACTCTCCTTTATAGCTTCTACCAATGGTAAAACAAGTCCGTATCTTTTAGGTATTAATGTGCTTAAATCATTGACCTCTGATTCGGTCATTCCTTCAACAATCTTCCCGCACTCTTTAATGCATGACTTGCTACTCAAAGTGTTTAAAGTGAGAATTTTAGCGGTGCGTCCTTTGTATTTGTCGTTAATATATTTGATGACTTCTGCACGGCTATCATAAGCAATGTCGTTATCGATATCAGCCAATAAACTCCCGTCCAAATAAACTTCTCCATCTTGCTCAATTTTGCGAGCGCGAGATTTAGAAACAAACCGCTCAAAGAAAAGATCATAACGAATCGGGTCCATATTGGTTACACCAATCACATACAAAACAAGGGAGCCAGCAGCACTACCTCGGCCTGCCCCAGTAGGAATATCTGACTCTAAACAGAACTTGATGATGTCCCAGTTGAGCAAAATATAATCAATAAAGCCTAAATCGTCTAAAATAGCCAATTCGGATTTCAATCTATCATAATAGACCTTAGCGTTATCTAATTTATCAATACCTTTTTCTTTAACACCGTGCATACACAAGTGCCGCAAGAAGTTAAAATTAGTATCTCCTATCGGACAATTAACTGACTCGTAATACTTGTCAGCAATGACGATTTTGGGTAGCTTTACACCGGGAGGGAAAGGCTTATCGTAGCTTGTATATGAGTCTAGGTTCATAAGTCAATATCAAAAAGTTGTTTTCGGAAAATTTCGTAGTTCTTCATTATATCGTAAAGACCATCATGCAATTTCGATTCGTCAAAAGGGATATCATAATGCTTTAGCAAGGATAGCTGAGAAACCTTTTTACCTCTCTTTCTCCAGCCTACCATTCGGTATTGCCAGAGTATAAATTCTCTTAATTCTTGAGGGGGGTCTGTTTTTTCTTGGTGGATAGCGGAAGCTAATGCTCTAGTATCAATTAGCCGCGACATGAACGAATAATCTGAACCGATGTTCATTAATCTTCTCCATACGTTAATCATGAAAACATCGAATCCTAAAATGTTTTGACCAACTAGCCTATACTTAGGATCGTAGAAGTATTTTTCAAACTCTTCCCATACTTCTTCTGGAGACTGTGCTTGGTAAATTTTACCTCCGACCTTATAGGTTTTATTGGAAGTTCTCTTAAAATGATTTATATCAAATTTAGTGATTCTTGCCGCCTCTGGAGAGATGCGCAGGTCAGGCCACCAAATAAATCTGTTGTGTGTGCTAATCACCTTGTCTCCTTGGCATATAATCCATGAGACCTGCCACGGTCTTGAATCAACCAAATTCAAGCCTTCTGTTTCTGTGTCGAAATCGATAAATTTTTGCTGTTTATCGAATCTTAAAAGTTTATTTTTCATTGCAATAACTCTCCCAGCAAAATTCTTGACTACCAAAGTGAGATAGTTCAGGTCTGCCTAAATTTTTTGCTTTACCAAACGATCTATTACAAAGAATTTTGTATGTTTGTAAAGCTTGATAGTCTTCTCTATTTTTATAATAGATGGATTTTACTTTTGAAATTTCCACTTTGAATGATTTTGCCATATCGCTGACCAAATCTTTTAATAAGCCGTCGAACGGGAGGCTGTTCTCTTCATAGAAGAACGATGGCGTGATCTTAGAAAAATCAGGGACACAGCACGACAACTCTAAAGCATTTTTATAAATAAATGAATCGTAAAAAGGAATCACTAAGTCTAAATCGTCAGTCCACACACTGTTAAGGTATGAGAAATCAACTTTGCCGCCAAAGGTAGTTTGAGATTTAGAATAAATTCTGCTTAACTGTTTGCACCCCTCATCGTTTTTAGCAAAAATAACGATCTTATGGTCTGATTCAACGTTTTCTTCCCTCACATCATTACAACACGTAATCCTAAGACCAAAAATCAATTGTATATTTGCAGCTTTGCAAGCATTAACCGAAGTCATAAATCCAGTCAAGCAATCCTCGACCAGAACTAAAGTCTTTAATTTGTTTGTAACGCAAATATCAATAATACTATCAGAACCGCCCTCCTTCTTTTGGGATTCGATTTTTAAAATACTCTTACCTAAAGAGTAATGTGATTTGAAAATGGGTAGCATTTTTCTTATTGTATTTGAAATTATCCATCATGTCAACGAGAATATTGGTGGGCTGGACAACCTTCATAGTATTTTAATTCGTAAGAACCGCCTTTTGGGACCATAGATTCTTTAAAAGCATCCTCAAAACAAGAGGAAACAAATTTCCCATCCTTATCGAGGACATGAATATACCAAAATTCAAACCTCATTGGGCAGTGCCATTTTGGATTACCATCTAATTTAAGTTCTCCTTTCTTTTTCGCAAACCCACATAACAAACGCCCACTGAAAGTTCCATCTGTTGGAAAATTTTGTCGCGCTGCAAAATTGGACCTTGCCGTCTTCTCAGAAAAGCCATCAATGAATTTTTGGATAGATGTCAATTCGTGTTTAAAGCCCTCTAATTCTTCCTTAGAGAGGGGGGCCATGCGAACCACTCCAGACTCTATATGAGACTTACCAAACGTAGCCAACAGCTTGTCACCATCAAACAACTGCTCCTCAATGAATGTGTTGGTTTTTTTTGCATCTAGATCAAATTTCAAGAATAAAAACTCGCTTTGTGTATTTTCATATTCTGGAAATAAGTAAGAGACGGCAAACGAATACATGAGATCCTGTAAATTGTCACTCACCTCTTTGGGGGCAAAGACTGACTTACTTGTTTTAAAGTCTCGGATCAAAGCAAATTTCTTGCCTTTATAAAGGAATAGCTTGTCAATAAAACCCCTGACACGAAATTGATGCTTATCATCATTCACGGTAATATCAAATGCTTGTTCATCAAATGCTTCTGTAGGACGGCCAGTCAAATGGCCTAAAAAGTCATAAGACAATCCATTAAAAGTCATTTCTTTAATTAACTCAATATTATCATCATCCGTCACACCCAAACGGCGAGCATAGATCATCACTAACCTTTCAATAGACGGGACGCTAAAAATGTCTTGCGTCTTCTTGATCTTCTTTAAATACTCTCGTCTCTTTTTCGGACCTAATACTTCTAGAATTAAGTGACAAATAGTTCCTCGTCGCGCCCCATCATTACCTAATTCGGGAAGTTTGAGTTTGTATTTAGTCCAGTAAAGCCAAGAGCATCCTTGTGCTACTTTTATTCGACTGGCCGATAAAGGTGTATGTTCTTTTTTACTCATTGAGTAAGGGTAATATTTTATTAATCAACGCTTCTTCGCGTTTAAAGCTACTTTTATTTTCGCGAATAAACTTAGCCAAACCACTACGTTGAGGTTTTATTTGAGAAGAGCAAATATTGGCGAGCTTGGAAAAATTACATCCATCTTCATGAGCCTGACTTAAGTCATTAGCATTGTTGGGGGGGAATTTAATGAATAATTGATTGAGGTTAAAGTATTTCGTAAGTTTAAGCCAATTTTTAACAGCAGAGATAACACCGAGATTTCCTTTGGGGTTATTGGTGTCATTGTTTGGTATTAAACAAATATGCTCCAACTCTTTACTTGTTAAATATGACAGGAGGGCTGGGCTAATTGATAAGCCGAATGTCACTAAATTGTTAGGGATGCCCTGTTCAGCCATAGCCAATGAATCCCCAATGCTCTCCACTAAAAACACTGTTTTAGTTTCTGTAATGATTTCATCTACAGTTTTCTCAGCAGGGGTATAAGCTGGATAGACCCACTGGGTCTTGCGTCCCGTATGTTTCCACTTAATGGGGTGGTCGTTGCTAAGGTGTCTTCCAGAGAACCCCATGATTTGTTCGTGTTCATTATAAATAGGGAAGACTACTCTTCGATACAGCTTTCCAGAAGATGAAACCCCTAACTTATAAGTTTTTTGAACTTTATCGGAAATTCCTTTTTTATTATAAAAGTGGTAATTAGGGAAAAGATCCCCTAGAGAAGATTTATCGTATATTTTTTCCATTGTGATTAATTTACTTTGGGGGGATATATATTCAACCTCTATATTTGAGTTAGGATCTCCCAGCTTTTTAAGAACAGTGCGGCATTTATCTGGATCGTCTTGTAAGGTGCTTTTAATTAGAGCTTCAAGAGGCCGACCCTGACCTCCATTAGCAAAATCAATCCATACTCCAGAATTTTTGTATATTTGTATAGAGGCTGGGTTCTTACCTCCTCTGAATACGGCTTTGGTTCTCCAGCTTGTGCCACAGTCCACCAATCGGTATCCTAGATTGTTTAATAAATCTTTAAGCTGTTCTGAGTCTTTCAAAGTCTGGTGTTTCGTCATTATTGCTATCGGACTCTAATTCTTCGTCTCCGTTATTTGCAACA
>TARA_R110000824_G_scaffold114356_1_pt1 | contig 12446 bp, 1 predicted proteins | sample TARA_R110000824 | Tara Oceans TARA_R110000824 (sample SAMEA4397747) | marine metagenome | biome: Polar Biome; feature: [MES] marine water layer (ENVO:01000295) within the mesopelagic zone...; material: water (ENVO:00002006), including particulate matter (ENVO:01000060) such as...... | reverse complement strand
TCAACCAATATCCCTGCTTTAAATGAAATGCCGGTATTGTTTGTCTCAATTGCATGTAAGATATTATCTTTAAAGTCTAAATCCAGGCGGGCGGCGAAGGCGTTGTAAGCGTCGCATTTTTGAACTTCAAAACAGGCAACCCTATAGTTTATTGGCTTTTCTTCATAGAATGTTGTATCAACACGTAGTGGGTCGTCACCTGCATGCGTCGTAATCGGACTGAACCCTCTTAATGCAATAAAGGAATATTCTTTACTTTTTACCATGGCATCGGCGCCGCCGTATTCATTGGATATCTTCGTATCGAGATTATCACCGGTGATGTACCCATTTTCGGTGGTGGCACTGGAAATATCATTTGTTACTACGATATCAAATTTATCATAATTGGCTTCTGTCTGGATTGTCGGTACGCTCGAATACTCTCTGGTTTTCTCGGTGTTGATGAACTTAGTTTCTTGTATAGTTTGTCCAGGGTCGATATCGGTGTGCATTGTTCCTATGTGAGTACTCGTGGTGGCGCTTTCTCGGTAGTCTGCATCGAGGGTGTCCACATAATATGCAGCTATATAACACTTTTTCATTTTAAATAAGTTACCAAAGATATTTTGGCCAAAGTATTTCTCGAATACCGTAGTATTTAAATATTTAGAAGCAATAGATGTTGTTTTGAGTGCTCTTTCATAATTAAAAAATAGAAATCCATGATCAATAAAATTGTAGTTCCACTGCCCGCCGTCGATTGTGGTGGTTGAGGTATCAGTCCGTCTTCCGCTTTCTTCCACAGTCGTGGTGGAGAGATCTTCTTCGGGATCCATGCCTGTAACTTCTGTATACCTGCTCCAGAGCGCGTTATCAAAACTAAATATATCCTTACGATCTTGAGGGGTGGGAGGAGAGCTTGTGCCAGAGCTACCGTAACTATATGATCGCCAATCTTTGACAATTGGGTTGTTGATTAACGATTTCTTTAATGGAATACCTCTTTTTAGAGTTTTATTAGCACTATACAGAATATCAGTAAAGCTGTTATAGAACCGCCCTTCGGGTGTGACAGTACTTTTGTCCGGGAACGCTCTCCTGTATGAATTTATTTTTGGAAGCAGATCTATTTTATTCTCCATTCCTTGAGCTAACAAATATTGAAAAGAGGTATTGGTTGTATCAGACACAGCCGTCAGGTCTGCGATAGACGCCATGTTTGATAAAATTGTTTCTGGTTCTATATTGTCGAGGCTATAATACATGCCATCAATGGCACGCATGGCTTCCTTGTAAATTGTACCATTAGAGTCTGTATAGACTACCGATGGCGCGTGTGTGAGATTATCATCTTTAACAACCAATACATAGTTGATTCCGGAAATAGAATTTTCCCAGTACTTCAGGGTACCGGTTTCAGATTTAGCTGCTGCCAAGATCTCGTCGTAGAGGTTAGGGGTGCTGCCGGGTACCCGCTCCAAAGCATGCCATGGCGCAGAAAATGCAACAAATCCCATATTTTTGATACCAAGTTTTGTAGTTCTATCGTATATTTCAGGAGTCATCATATCCTGTTTAATGATATGCGTATGCGAACCTTTAATTATCGCAGAACCATCAGTGGCTTCCACGACGTCGGTTATATTCCCCGTCCATTTGATGAGCGAAATGCCCATGAATAAGGTCTGTGTATCCGTTTTTAACAGGGGCGGGTCCGAGATAATTCCAGGTACGGCGGTGCGCCCGGGCCCGGTGTAAAGGGTAGTACCATAAATTTCATTGACTAAATCATAATCATTATTTGATATTATCTGTTGGATAATATCTGCAACAATAATGCGTAGATATTGCTGATAGTTTTCTCGGCTTCCGGGATGCATGTGACCAGCATCGGTACAAAGTTGTATAGCGCGGGCTGTGATCGAGACCGGATCGGCTTTGTCGCCATTGTCCATAGAGTACTCACTAAAGATGTCGTTGTCTTCATCAATCACATGAGTTATCAACTGGTCCGCGGCACTATCGCTAAGGGGTTCAAAAATAAACTGAGTTACTACATCAGAGACCTTTGGTCCGTTCCAATACTTAAGTGGAGAGACTCCATTTTTTACAACGCTTGTCCACGCAGACGGTGACATGCTTGCGTATATAGGAACACCAGAAGATGGTGCAATTGCACAATTATCTGTGTTTGAATTTCGATCGAACAAAGCCATAATGTATACGTGTATGTCGCTAAACGTTCCAAGGAAGGCGGCGCCGGAGTCAAGTTGATAATCTTGAGAAGCAACATTTATGTACACCGCCGTCGTTACTGTTATCTGTCTATCGTTGACCTCTACGCTTTCAATGTAGGGTATTGGTAGAGTTTTTCCATATATCGTGGGTCCCTCTGCTCGCGTGTTTTCGATAAAATCTTTTATGGACATATTTCTGGCTCCGTTACAGGACCATAAAGGTCTATATAATAATTCGTATGCTCGGTTAAATCTGAGCATTTGAAGTCTAAGTCGACATAATAGCTTTCTCGATTAAATACTTCTGCGCTTTTGCAAGCAATTGCGGGATCAATTTGATGATCTCTAATAACATCAAAGTAATAACCAACGCTAGAAGTCGTATAGTTAAAATCAATATTTCTTACATCGTCGTCAATCGGATCAAATGCATTTAAAGATTTTTCGGTTATCAACGACCCCATGATTCTCTGGTGATCTTCTTTAAAGTACTTTCTTCTAAATGCATCTCTTGGATCTGTTTCTGTTCCTAGCATAGCACCATCGGTGTCGATTTCGAAAATTTCAATATCAAAGTTCTCGGTAAGCATGTCTGTATTTAATTCTTCAACATAAACCAATAAGTCATCACTGATAAGTTCAATCAACTTGTCATCGCTAAAGGGTTTAGTGCGTGCGATTGCTTTTCTAAGATGTTCTTCTCTCATATCAATACTTGTATCTGAGTCAGTTATTATCTTTTCGTAATTTAGTTTAATGTTGACTTGTGGTATTTTTATGTCATTTTTGCCATCAGATAGGTCTGAGCTAGTTATTTTTCCGTTCAGTGTTACCACTTTCCACGCAGGGGCAATCTGCTGCTCTCCATCTAAATTTGCATCACCAATCATCGAAGTATATCGGTAGGAATCTTTTTTGGGAGTTATCTGTATAGGACTAACATCAGTTAGGAAAAAATTCTCGGTACCACCTTCTGTCATTGGAGGGTTTGTGTTGGTTAACACATCCTCCACATTCTCAAATAATACAAGCCCTTCAAGATATTGAGTATCTTTTTTGATTCTCTGTCCTATCTCACTTTGTGTCTCGGTAATGCCGGCATAGTTGCCATCATAGAGTATGTTATCATCAAAAAATGCGTAGTAAGCCGGTTGGAACTTCCCCAAAGACATGAGGTGTCGACCGTATGGCGTCAATTGTATATCAAAAACTTGTTCTTTTTTATTAATAAATTTGGACATTAGTACTTTCTCGTATTTCCAGTGGAGGGTATTGCCGGCGATCTACCTGGGGTCTGCCTGGGTGTAGCTCTAGATGACGATGCCGAGGTGGGCTGGGCTGCAGCTGCTTGACCAGGCAAAGTTTTTACTGGTCCTCTCGTTTCAACCGAGCCGAATGTAAGATCTGTGGGGGCGCCGGGCGGTTGTCCGTCGGTAGATGTGATTGATCCGCCGTAGGCTATCGAAGTATTCTGACCGGGCGTTTGCCCAGCATTATTAAACAGAACCCCTGTTTCCATATCGACAAATTCGATTATTGAACAGTAATCGTACGGCCAATTAAATTGTAATGGGCTATTATCGTCGAGATCTGCTTTTGTCGTGCCGGCTTGGCGACTAACATAGTCATAGTAGTCCGCTTGTGAGCGTTGTTTGACTTTAAATACCATCCACCTCATATTCGGATTATTTAAGATATCAGAAGCTTCAAGCGGGTGCCCAGGGCTTAGCTCGTGCTCAGCAGTTGCAACTTTAAAAAAGCCTTTTTCATGATTTCTTGGCATCAAGTTTTGCCACATGTACGATAAGTCATCTTTGTCGAAAGTGTAATTAAATTCGAAGAAATACATAGTGATTGGTGCCGCAACATCTGGGTAATTAATAAAATCAAATTGCGGTGGTAAAATGTATTTGTCCATCAATCGTGTTTGATTTGTAATTGACTCTGCGGCTGCGGCACTAACCGATTCACCGGGCGCAGGCAACCTAAATAGGAATTTACCATCAAAGTTACTAAATGTCTGCGACATTCTTAGATTCTCATCAGTCGATTCGATCACATAAGGGATGGCAACAATAGCTTCGCTGATCATAAGTGATTCTTTAAGTTCTCCGATCCTATCGTTAGTATTTGACTTTTTAAATCCACACAGATCTCTAAGGGAGCCTACTTGTCCTTCTTTTGCCAAGGCGCCGAGGTAATCAGGTATCTGGTTATTATAAATACTACCAGAGAGCCTAACCGAGTAATGATTTCTCAACCAATTCTTTGGCATATCATTGATTTCAATGAACACGCCCGTCTTCGTATCAGTTGGTATCGAACCAAATTGATGCCACATTCCGTTAGGTGCTGCGGCACTTCCAAACGTTGGTAATGTTTTCGTTGATGTGCTAAGCTCGCCGACCGCGAGATTACCGATGGTGGTATCAACAGACGCGGTTACAGGTTGTGGTTGGTATTTGTCGTTAAAGTTGAGCATCGGTGTTTCGAATTTTGTGCTAATAACCCATTTCTTACCAACAACCTCATTAGTTGTTTCGGAGGTGGCTGTACCGGTTTCAAGCTTGCCGACAGTGTCTTTAAATATTCTCTCGATGCCAAATAAATTCATACTTGCACTAAGCTGCATAGCATTACCATTAATACTGGATCCGGCATATGGGGCAGTACTTTGTATCGCTCCTTGTCCTTTATACTTTGGGTCGTGGATGAGAGTTGTATATTCTTGATTTGCTACATATCCATACTTGGGGTTGAACCCGGTGGGGCTCCCAATTGAACCGGAGACTCCAACCTGTGAAAGAAGACCATCAGTCGTGTATGTAACTCCATAACCTTTTAATTTTGGCCCGGGATCTACTCTCCAATAGTTAACCATCGTCTCAGCCAAAATCCTTTCAAGATCGTAAACCACACTATCTCTAGGTCGGAATACCAAATCTGCCCAAGCTTCACCGTGATAGTACGGAGGAGTGAAGGACCAGTTATATCCTTTAACAGAGTCCATAATCTGATATGCGTCTCCAGATCCAGATCTGTGCGCACTGCTGGTGTATGCCGAGATTGGAGTAATCCCCTGTGATGTAGTCGGAAAATAACTATGACTAGATGTTACATTTCCGGCATGCCCAGCGACCGGAGGACCAAAGGCTGTAGGGCGACTGTACATCGTAAATGTTTCATAAAAGCTCGGTGAGTACATTGGATCCTGCGGCAACTCGAAATAAGCGCCCATGTCATACATGATTGGGGCGGTATCATTGTCTCCGGTGGCTAACCTAGGCAGCAGTGCTGTTCCGCCGCCTTGGGTATATGATTCGGGCATGAAAGAGCCACTCTCAAAACTATAATCTCTTGAGCCGGTCACAGAACGACGCATCTTTATTCTGGCCATGTAAACAGAGCCGCTTTCAAATCGGAAATCATCTTTGTACACGGTTTCTGATTTCAAAGAAGTAAATTCTGAATTCTTTAAGTAGAAGTCAGCCACACCTCCAAAGAAGTTTTTAGCCATCAAGGTGTAAGTTCGATCCGCACTCGGTTCATAAGATGCTACTGCACTTATCGTAGCTGAAGGGTGTACCTCACAATCAGCAAACTGTGTATTAGCTAACATATTAGGATCAATAATTGCTTCAAATGGAACTCTCTCGTCCCAAAACGATCCATAATTACGATCAAGGGCATTTGCTGGATTTGCAACAGCTTGCAAATTAGCCTCGCCGCTAGCGGTCATGAAGATTTCAGTTCTTGTGTTGATCATGTAATCTGACATAATCGGGACGTATGGTCCGCAATTTGTGGTTGTGGCTGTATAGTCATCTGTTGATGCAGTATACGAAGTATTTATATAATGGCTTCCAACCATCATTTTGTATCTGTTATATAAAATAGGATAGTCTACAGCTATTCCGGACTTAATCGTGTTATATAAAATACCGGGCGAGAAATATGCTTGCATTACCGGTCTAAACGCTCCGGGTACCTGACTGAACACACTCCTTCCAGTATATGCATAGGTACCGGGCTTCCAGTCGGGGCGAATTTTAATCCTTGCTTGATTTTCAAATGAATTCTTAAATTCTGCCGCCAGATCCATTGTCCTTTGTGCAGGAAAGAATCCTTTGTACGGATGGAATTTTATGGAAGCAGAACAAACCAACCTTATTTCCGCAGGCTGCAGATTCGAAGTGTTTTTAACTTCTGCAAAGTGTTTTAAGAAGTCTGAATTAGAATAATCAATATAGAAGTTTTGTTGGGAACTGCTAATGTCTGTTCCGGGGATGTCAAAATAATTTTGTTTATCCGGTATAAATGGGCTTCCATAATCAAGATATTCCGGAAGGTTTCTACTGATCCTATATTCTGGTACTATTGCTCTACCCCTAGACTGCCTTTTAATGGATTCAACGAACTTCGAGTATGAGTCGTATGCTGGCACCGAAGGTGCTTTCTTTCTGGTGACTATGCTTTTGCCGGTACCGTCGCGTGTAATTTTCGAATAAACAGATGCATATTCTGCGGCTTCCCATAAGGCTTCACCGGTGAATATTTCAGATGCTGACACAATCAGCCATGGTGTTGCGGCGGGGCCGGATGGGCTGTTGTTGCCCGTGGGGGCTGGGTAGCCGTTTAAGTTGCCATTACGTCCCGCTAAGGTGTTCGTTATTGAATTTGGATTAATGATAGATAGTGGAGAGCTAAGCAAGTGCTTTCTTGCATACAGCGGAGAAGCTATAGCGTTGTAGGCGCGGACGAGATTTCTTGAAAAATATTCCCGGTCGCGAGTGTTCGTTCCGCCGGGCCACAAATTGCCGTTGATGAAAAACGATTGCCAATCGTTTTGAAGCTCGCCGGCGGAGCCGGTACCGAGCCAATCATAGTTACGGTGTGGTTTGTTGCCGAATTTCGTGTCGATCGTGGTGCCTGGTCGATTTTCGGTTTTAGGACCTGTTCTAGTTAGGAAGTGTGTTGATGCATCTAATGACCACGAACTAGCAGAAACATCGTACCCGAGTGCGCTACTCCTAAGATAAGAACCGGTCACTCTGGGTCGAAGTGGATCGCCGGTGTATAACGTTGCACCTAATATATTTCTTTGATCGCGGCTGCTGTGCCAATAATCATTTGAATAATTAAGTCTTTGTGTTGAATGGCTAACAAACTCATTTCTTGAAGCGGGAAAAGAAGCCTCAGAATATTTTATATAATCGATATTCTTGATTGAAGGAGTCTGGTATGCTGCCACAATAACTGCTTGCAGTGGCGTCATACGGTCGAGCGCCTCAAAATTAATCAGTCGATTATTGAGTTCTGTTGAAGTAAAGAAATCGGGTTGGTGTGTAGTTTTTAGTTTATATCTGACACCATTTACACTTTTAATTCCAACTTCTTGTATCTTTTGTCTAAAGGAAACCGGTGGCATCACAAACGTTCTTGGTGTTTGGTTAACCATAACTTGCAACTTATTCTCTTTTCTCTGATTTCTGACAATTGGATGTTCTGCTTGGCGCGTCTGTTTCCAAGACGGGAACCCGTATTGGTTGCCTCTCTTGAACATAAGATTATTAAAAGCATTAGGAGAGAGAGCAGTTTGGGCGGCGGGTACAAGCGCATCGGAGCTATTAATATAGTCGATGATCTGAACAGTTCCTTGTCCTAAAGTATTAGTAGAAGATGTTAACGGCTCATAGATATTTAAATTTAAGTCGCTAACTTGGGGCAGATATCCAGTTCCAGAGTCGACTCCAAATCGGCGATAGGCGCCCTGGCGCCAGGAGCCCACTTGGCTTGCAGTAATGAAGTTATAGGTATCAATATATCCGGAAGAGCTTGAGATTTTAAAGTCGGCAGGAGTAAACCCAATGTGACCGTTAGTAGAGACTAAAGATGCGGTAATCCAAGCATATTGCCTCGTTGAGCGCGGGATTTGGTGCTTGACAAAGAAATTATCATACATAGAACCGGCGGTATAGCCCGTAATGCCATAATCTGAAGATGTAACAGGTGGACACCCAGGCAGAACACCTTGGGAAGATGTGCCGATGCACAGGATATCGCCAGACTTGGCGGTCAGTAACAAGTCGGCGCCGTTAACGATATCGGTTATCCTATTCACTCCATCGGACATTGTTATTGAGGCGGCGCTACCAGATCCAGCGGTACCGTCCGTGGATACATCCCCCATTCTCCACCAAGAAAGTAAGCTTGCACTAGCCGGACTAACGGAAGATGTTAAATCGCACGGTTTGCCGCTATTATAGAGTGACATCACTTGAGCGTCAGTTAAAGCAGTGTTCCACATGGCCATTTCATCGACGTCGCCCTCGTACTCATACGAACCATGTTGATCAACTTTTCCGAAAAATGAGACCGGATCGGCAAGGCTAACTCCATAAGCACGGAAATTTGAGATGCTAACTGAACTGGATTGAATAAACTCGTTCGGGGTACCTGATGGGTTTTGATCGGTGGCTATGTAGCGCACTCCGTTGAGATAGATTCCCACTTGTCTCTTGGTGCCATCGCTTGGCGAATTACCCAACTGTCCATTTGAGCCAGTAAATGTAAGTGTTATATGTTGCCACGCCGAAGCAGTCATAACCGTACTTGTTTCCCAAGATACAAGTGCTTGATTAGTAGTCGCGGTTCTGGTATATAACTCGTACCGAAGTTCTCCGCCGGCCTTTCTATATAAGAAATGCACCGGTTTAGGGTTGGTGCTATCGTTATAGCTGCCATGTCCAAGTTGGAAGAGACTTACCGGAGTACTGTCAAGAGCCATAGGGTTTAGCCATGCTGACCATGTAAACGAAATTTGTCCGTTATTAGTATCGGCGTACGTGGCATCAAAAACTCTTTCGGTTCGTTTTGTGGTGTTGTCAACTATCGCGATATTTCCGACCGCGGGAGCTGTGCGAGCCTGCCAGTGCAGGAATTTATCGTTGTTGAAAAATGGAGCAGAGTATGATTCAACAACACCATAGACCGGCTTGAATGTATCAATGTTGTTCCGGTGCACCTTGTGCATGCCGGGTGACTCGTCATAAGAGGCGCCAGGGTTTAATACAAGATTGGAGTCGCGACCAAAGCGTGCGGTATGACGAGAAAGATGAGAACGTAATCCGTAATCTTTATTGTGAATGTCTTGGACTCTTATGCCAGTTGTTTCACCAATGGTGCCGCTCGGACCCTGTGAGGGTTTGATGACCGTAAGGTTTTTAAAGGGTAGCGCATTGTAAACAGAGAACTCGTCGGAACGAAAATCTGTGAATCCGGGAGTCATCGTTTCGATACCACCAGGAGAAGAAAATCTAGTTTTTATGACAGATTTGTTCGCTGTTCCCGTGAGGTATCCAACGTTATAATCAGCTACAAACTCAAAACGTTCTTCGTCGGGTCCTAGCGTGACTCCGTACGTACTCCGCTGGCGGGGAATATCTAAGAAAGTTCGAACAGACGTAGAGCTTGTTGCGGTGCCTTGGAACACATTAGTCGGTAGGGTTGGGGTATTCTCGATGAACTGTCGTGGGTTTGAGTGTGCGCCGAAGGTGCTGACTACCTCATAAGTATTCGTATAATTACCGAGACCGGTGGAGCCTGTAATCTTAATATTTTTAATGTTATACGGACTCTTAACCACGCGATCGCGGTAGTAAACAGCTTTAGGGTAATCCGCATGCGGGTACGGTTGGTTGGCGCCCGGTGGTGCCGTATAGTTTGGCGACATCGGATAATCGGCGCCGACCAGACCAATAGCACCAGAGAGGCTAGCATCGCATGCACCCAACAGAATACGCCATGCTTCTGGGCGGTTATTGTTGTTGTCGGTTCCGGTATTTAATGGGGCGTGCCTGTGCTGATTGCCACCAACATTATGTTCTGCAAATATTCCTTGCAGAGGCTTTTCTAGATCATCCCCATATACATCATTGTGTAAGTTAGTGATTTCTAAATTAAGCCCCAGAGCAGCCTGGACATTGGACTGATACCCACTATTAAGAGAGGAACTGAATATATTAAACGGGAAGGCGCGACTGGATTTAACCCTATAGTAGCCGTCTTTATCATCATGGTGTCGACCATAGTCAACAGGTACCACTCTTTCTATCTTCTTGGATGGGGTTTTGCTCGGATCTTTAAAGTCTACAATTTCCCTAAAGTCGTTAACGAAAGACAGCAAGATGTTTTGTGGAACAAATCGCCCACCTTGAGTATCGACCGGACCATATGGCGCAATTGCTGCTCTTGCAAATTCTATATTTTTATCTATTGAGAAATTTGTGCCGCCTTTATATGTTGTATCATTTGGTTTTCCTACACTAAAGAGATAAGTCTTCGAAAAGTTTCTTTTTGCATACTTCTTTGGAGCGTACCGGGTACCAGCTTTGGTACTAACAACTATGTTATCTCTGCTAGACGATAATGTTGGTTCCGAGTTAATAATTTTTCTAAGCGTTTCGCGCTGATTATCAATATTGGTATCGCCGGAGCTAATCTCTATATCAGTCCTTTTGGCACGTGCTTTCCAATATTCAATCCGCTGATCAGTTTTACGTGGCGACGATGGCGGCGGCGAAAATCCAGTGTCGTACGGATAAGTCATTTCACCGATGCCGCCGAGTGCGCCCGCTGGGTCAGGTTGTTTAGATTCTATAGTGGGGAACGGTGTCCTATACTTATTTCTCTCTAAAACGTGACTCTCAACTAAATTAGATACACCATCTACAAAGTTAGAGGAAGCAGGAACAAGCTGTGAGAATATTTCAGTTATCGCCGTATCAAACCATTTATAATAGTTAATAAACTTTTCAATATCTTTAGTATCTTTTACTCGGCGGAAAAAGGCTTCGCGCAGTTTTTCTAAATCCTTATATCTTCCTCGGTACCTGTTTACTGGCGAGCCCACTGTATTATTAAAATCAACAATTCCGGAGAAGAAAATTAACATTTCTTCTGAGATTGCTCGGTACATACTCTTTTCGGCTGTGATAATATAGTTTGGAATCGTTTGTTCGAATCCCAAAAGCTCGTCATCATCGCTCAGAATACTGATCATATCAGAAGAAACAACTTCTTCTGGATCTATAAATTTAAACGAGTTAATTCTTTCTCGCTCTATTACGTTGGCTGAAGAGGTATCAAAGAAATTTCCATATCCATTGTATTGATATCCTGTGAGCTTACCGAGCCAACCATAATTCTCTCTAATAACCGAGGAACCCGAGCTAAAGTCTTGAGTTACAAAATTGCCTGATGCATCTGAACCTGTGAGGGCGTCGAAGTTCCACTCTAATACCAAAGTATCTTTATTTAAATTGTCAACCATATTAGTTGAAGTATCAAGGGCAGAAATGTTTTTATAGGAACCAGAAACACCAGAGTTATCTACATCGTGTAAGTGAAGCTCTAAATCTGAATTCTCAATATGCTTGGCCCAATATTTGACGTTTGAAATTTTAACATCTGAATTATAAACCAAAGTACCTGTAATATTGTTCCTATAGGCGCCTGCATAAAGTCTTTTGTGGTTTGTCAAGAAGTTAGAACCAGTTGTTGCAGATATCGAACTGCTAACCTCAAACGAATTTTTAACGACTCCAAGGGTGGAATTAACTCCGCGGAAGATCAGATCATAATCTAAAGTTGACCCGGTGACGAATCCAGATAAGCCTATGGATTTAGGTTTCAAGCGAACAGAGATGTTCCATCTATTGTCGTCGTAGACATCCTTAAAGAGACTGCTTGTTAAAGTTGGGAATGGGTTAGCCGAACCTGATGATTCTAATTTAAAGTATACATTTTTTGACTTTGCTTCGTCGCGAATAGCATAAACTTGAAAGTTGGCTATCTTTGAAGCAGAACCAGTCGACTGGATTGTTGTATTAGTACCTGCCTGATACGCTGATGCAGCCGATCCAGACTTAACCTGGACAGCACCAAATAACGAAACCTGCCTGAAGGAACGATCGATCGAAGCTTTAGTACTAAAGAATCTGGGGAAGATCACATCCGCTTCTGCTGTGAATCCGTAATACTTTTCGTGGGCTCCGCCTGGACTGCCATGGACTGATGAGCCCGATATAAATCCTCTCGAATCTTGATTAGTCGAGTCACTTCTTTGGTAAACAACCGCACTAGTTTGAGACGCCTTGTTGAAGTTTGCAGACTTATTAACCGAAACTATTTGTTTTAAGTTATTTTTAATCTCGTAGATGTTGTTAT
>TARA_R110000824_G_scaffold106610_13_pt1 | contig 12451 bp, 10 predicted proteins | sample TARA_R110000824 | Tara Oceans TARA_R110000824 (sample SAMEA4397747) | marine metagenome | biome: Polar Biome; feature: [MES] marine water layer (ENVO:01000295) within the mesopelagic zone...; material: water (ENVO:00002006), including particulate matter (ENVO:01000060) such... | reverse complement strand
TTGATATTCCACCACTCCTTAATAGCTCTTCATCGGATTTAAACCTTCTAACCTCAGATTCAATCTCTTTACTTACCTTAAGAAATGGACAACTATTGTTTTCATTTAAAACTTCTTCATATAACGTGTGTAATCTCATGTATATAAATAGTTTATAAACAAAAAAAAAGCCTTGCAAATTGCAAGGCTTTTATATTCTCATACGAGATTAAGATATTATCTTAATTCGTTAACGTTGAATGTTTGTAATCCATCAACTCTAATAGCTCCGTAGAATCTATTGTTTACCACTTTCTTAGCATAACGTGTCATTATACCTTTCACTGGTGCAAAGTTGAACGGGTTATACATTGTAGGCGTAAGTTGCATTGGCACGTATGGTGCGTAGATGTAACCTGTGTCTAACAAAGATTTACCTTTGTGTCCCATAATAAGTGACCAAGATGGAGCATAAGGGTCACGGTACACTTGGTAACGTCCACTTAATGCACCGATTTTCTCGATACCCATGTTATATTGGTCTTGCTCTGGAGAAGCATCACTTACGTGGAAGTACTCTAAATCATCGAATACAGCAGAAATTTCTGAAGATACAACAACAAAGTTAGCACCACCTCTAAGAGTAGACTTGTGGATTTGTGCTGAAATTTGGTTAACTTTAGTAATTAAAGTTTGATTCCAGTCTTTTTGAGTGTAAGCATTAGCAGCTAGAGAAGCTTTTCTCCATCCGTTCCAATCCCATCTCAATTGCCATGCAGCAGCTTTTCTTAAATCTCTTAAGATTTCTCTATCGATTTCAGCAGCAACTTGCTCAGACAACATAGCCGTTAATTCAGCTTCAGCGTCGATGTTGTGGAATGCACTAACATCTTGTGCTAATTCTGGAGACCATGTAGCTCTCAATTTTCTTTCTTCTACAGAAACAACAACCTCATCTAATTTGAAAGATACTTCTCCCATTTCAGTTTCAAGTTCTAATGAAGCATATTCTGCCCAAGATACTGATAAGTCAGTAGCTACTAAACCTGATAATACAGTTGAAGCACCAGATACGATACCAGTATAACCATCATAAGTTGATGTACCAGCAGCATCTACAGGGTGAGTTAAATCAGCCTCTAAGTAAATTACCCCAGCATCATCACAAATGTCGTCATATGCTACGATACCTTTACCGTACTTTTGAGTTACTAATCTGAAAGGTACTTCTGCACCTACAGCGATAACAGCGTAACCGTCAGCATCTACTAAAGCTTCGCCAGAATTGTTTACAATCTTTAATGAAGCCATGAAAGATTCAGTATCCATTGGGTTACCATCTGGTCCAGATAATCTACCTTTGTTGATTGCGCTAAATCCAGATACTTGTAAGATAGCATTTCTCAATGAACCATCAGTAGCAGTTGGAAGTGCAGCAAACGTTGCAGCAGCACTAAATTCTCCGTTAGTACCCATAGTAACTAAGTTACCAGTACCAGCGATAATTGATATTTCACCTTTTGATGCATCAAATAATCCATCATTGTAGTAAATATCATATAAGTTCTTACTCAAGTACTGAGTAGGAGCATATCCACTAGTTGCACCTTTTACAAGTGGCAATCCATCAGCACCCATTGAAGTGTGTGCAGAAAACTTAGGGTCAACATTAGAGTTACCGTAAGTATCACTCGCAGAATCATATCTAGATGACGTTTGTGGTACGAAGAAGAATAATTTACCAATTGGCATATTCATAGCTTGTACAGACACGATGTCATTAGCTAATAATTTTGAGAATACTCTCCTAACGATAGGGAATACTACAGTTTCGAAAGAACCTGAGCTAGAAGCATCAGTTGATTCGTTTAATAAGTGAGAAGCTTCGTTTTCATATAATTGAGCGATGTTCTCTTTAACGTGACCTTTAAGACCATCTAAGAATCCTAATGAATCCCATTTGCTAATAGTGTTCTCACGTATTGCTTTCATGTGGTTTAAGCCGATATTACCAACTTTACCTGAATTTAAAAAATTTGACATAATTTGTTTATTTAAAAATTTATTTGTTTTATTATAAAGTTCTTCTAATTAAATCTAGAACTCTTGATTGTGCTGGGTCAATGTAAGTTGTCGTCTCATTTAATTGAGCAGACTGACTTGAAGTTTTATCAGACACGAATTTATTTTCAATTGATTCTGTCATAGGTTTTTTATTCCCTAACTCAGAACTAATTGCTTTATACAGTTTTTTAGACTCTTCAATAGTACCAACTTCGTCATCAAATCTACTTAGGATGTTTTTCTTCTCTTCTGATGTAGTAGAGTGTTCTAAAAACAATTTAGTAGCATGTGTTAAATTAGTGTTGAATACAGCAGTCTCAGTAATTGATTTTCTAAAGTCTTTAAGAGAGCTTCTGAACATGTCATTTTCTTTCTTATAGTTTTTAGCTTCGGATAAAAGAGAATTGTACTTTTTGATAGCGTTGGCTAATTTCTTAGACATAACACTTTCATTTGCTGTTACATTAGGAGCTTTTACATTATTGGCTTTTCCACCAGCACCTTCAATATCAGTTTTATTATTAGTTACGTTTCTACCTTTTCCAACTTGAATCTTTTCCTCAAGTTCTTCAGTCTCTTCAGATAATTCTTCAGTCTCTTCAGATAATTCTTCAGATTCTTCAATTTCATCCTCACCTTCCATAACGTGTGGTGCATGAGCATCACCGCTACCGTTGCGGTCTTGGGTAAAACCACCGTCAAGGTTATCCCCTGAATCTGAATCTAATGGAGCTTTTTGACCTTCTATTTCTCCAGATGGTAAATTACCACCTTTTGATGTAACGTCACTTGTAGCTGTTCTTGGCTTACCGTTAGCGGTGTTACCAATTGCAGTTTCTTCATTTATATCATCATCATCTGACAATTCAATCTCATAAACTACAGCTTCTCCTAAATCTTCATCTTCAGATTCTTCTTCAGATTCTTCAGAGTCCATTTCTGGAGCTACTTCTTCCTCTTCTTCAGAATCCATTTCTGGACTTACTTCTGTATCCATTTCTGGTTCCATATCCATTTCTGGTTCCATATCCATTTCTGCATCTACATCTAAATCCATTTCTGAACCTAAATCATCTGCTGACATTTCACCTTGGTCGATAAGACTTCCACCATTCATTTTTACATTGTACTCTGAACCTGATACTGGGTCTCTAATAATCACTTCGTCTGATGATACTACTTCTATTTCGTCTTCTCCGCTTAGTTTTTTGTAAACTGAGATAACTTCCTCGTCTGATGCGCCTGTCATGTCCATTCCGTAGTCTTCGCTACCTTCTTCTGCATCAAGACCTAAGTCTCCATCCGCAGTGTCCATTCCCATGTCATCAATTTCAAGTTCTTCAGAACCACCTACTTCACCGTCCATTTCTGGAGCAGCTTCTGGGGAACCACCAACTGGTAATGCGTCAACGTCATCTCCCATTTCTGGTTCTGCGTCAACGTCTTCGATATCTTCGATATCATAATCATCCTCATATAAGGATTCTTTTAGCGAACTATTAATTTCTTCTTTCGCTACCGAACGAAGTATTTCTTTAGAATTTGAATTTAAGTTCTCTTCAATAAGGTTAAATTCCGCTAAGGCTTCTTCTATTACAGACATTTTTTCGTCTTTCATTTGCTTTCTAAATTTTGTAATTTGGATTATAGTGCAACAATTGTTACACAGTTATTAATAAATATGTCTTATTTTACCAAAATGCGTTATTTGAATAAAAAATATTATCTTTTTTATTTTTAACCCTTATTTTTTATAGTAAAAACCTGTTTAACTTATCAATTAATAAATTATCTTTTTTACCAACAGATTCCATAAATGGTTGAGCTTCAGACCTATTACTGAACATGTATGAACCTGGTGTGCTTGGTGAAGTAACAATATCCCAACAGATAATTTCAAAATCGTCTTGGACTAATAATTTACCACCAATCTCGTTTAATGACCCAACACCTCTTGATGAGACACCAACTCTAATACCTTTTCTAAGCAAGTTGGCAATCTGGTCACCTTCACAAGAAATGATTCCTTGATTAACAAAACCAGGTGACATAATGATTTCAATAGTACCCACTAGTGTTTGACCTTCCCACCAGATTTTTTTAATCTCGTGTGAAACTCTACTATTTGAAATAACACTACTCTCAGGGTGGTCAGACTCACCTATAGCTAATCTCATATCAATAAGTTCTTGATATTTTCTAGCTTCTCTTTTTAGAATGTCTTCTGGATATATTCTACCGTTTCTATTTTCTATTCCGTATTTTTGTAGTACTACGAATAGTTCAAGTGGTTCAATCATAACTGGACCTGTACCTATTTTATTCGCCTCAGTTATAAACGGTTTATTTCTAAGGTCCCTAGGTTCAATAAAACCAGCATCTCCTTCAATCAATAAACCAGTACCAGTCTTACCACCTCTAATTACTTTAAAGTCATTTGTCATATTTACCGTCTTTCTCAATAAATATGCTGTTACAAAGAAAAAAGCCTAAACTTTTTTAATTGTTTAGGCTTCTTCTAATTTCTTTTTTGCTTGTTTTTTATCTTTATGAAATTTAAAGTATATATCTTTATTTAATATTTCTTCACATATATTTTTAATTAATCTTGTCATTTCATCTACCAATGTATAATCATCTAATAAATAATCTTTCACTTGATATAGGGTAATTTCACAACTCATAAAACTAGGTTTATTACTGCCAATTCCAGATTCCCTCATATCCATATCTACCATACTCATATCCTTTTTGAATAAATCTTGGTCTATGTTAAAATATAAATCTCTTTTTATTTTTTTAGTAATCTTTTTAATAACACTTCCATACTCAACGTAATCGTCAAAATTAATTGTGTTGGCCCACCCACTTAGTTTTATAAATACAGCTCTAGGGTTGTTCTTGTCAACCGAGCCAAACACGATATTAATATTATTATTAATATCAATTGTATATTCTGTTCCTCTTATTTTTTCCATATTCTAATATACGTAAAATTTAGAAAAAGTCAATACCTGGTAAGTACCGTAAAACCTGGTGTTTTAATTTTTAGTATTTTTAAAACCCTCTAATTACGCTAGATTCAAACTCACCTTTAATTTTTTTGGTAAAGGTTTCATTTGAAAATCTGAATTTTCGGTTAATATAGAATAGACCATACAAGCACTTCCATTTGTGTTTAAATAATGTGGTTGGTTAGGCTTAAATTTGTAGGTTTCACCAGCAGTATATATCTTACCAGTTAATTTATCTTTAATTGAACCTTTTAATATTTTACCATATTCATATAAATCATTATGTACATGTGGCATTATATAAGAGTTTGTTTTATAAGATAAGATAATAGATTTATACTCCTTAACCGCTTTAATTCCCATTACCTCAACACCCCTTGAAATTTGATTTGGTAATCTCTCCCATTGCTCTTTAATTAATATAATCTCATTTGGGGTGACATCAGGAAAAGATATTACGAAACCATCAAAGCTTTTTTTAATTTCCATTAAACTAGATTTAGCTTTATTATAGTTTTCATTCTTCTCTGGAAAGAACCTGTTTAAAATTGATTTCATGAGTTTATAACAACTATTGATTTTATATCTCGAAGTAATTCAAGAATTTGTTCATTAACTTTAGTATTTCGCTCATCTAGTTTTTCACTTCTAGTATCTAACTTATCACTTTTTTCCTCCCAAAGTGTAGTTAATTTAATAACGTCTTTAGCTAATTCATCCTTATCACCTTCGGCTTTATTTAATTTTTTTGCTAACCAAAATATAGCGGCACCCATAACCACCACTACTGGAGCTTGCTGTACTAACCAACCAAGTAAATTTGGCGTTGCTTCTAATGTAAATAAAATAAACATATTATATTAACGTTTCTTTTAAGTATGAAATTTCACTTATCTCTGAAATAAACTTATCTGAGGAATAACTATATCTCAGTAATTTATCTTTAACTCTTAAAAAAGTATCTTTTTCATCGATACTTGATTCTTCGTTTAATTTATTATTAATTAAATCTACACACTCAAGTAATGTACCCTTATACAAACTTTCTTTCTCTTCTTCAGTACCATTACAAATAATTTTAAAAGCTTTTTTCTCGGTCTCAGATAATTTACTCATATATTTAGAGTTAAATTTCTCAATCATTGCTGGACCCATAAACTTATTCATATACGGTTCAACCACCTTTTTAATTGTAGCTTCCTGAATAGGCTTTGAATGTGAGTTTAAAAATAATTTTGATTCAACAATTGAATTTATGTTACTTGCAGTTTTCTTAAGAAAACCTAACTTGTGTATGTGTTCATGTAAATCTTTATTCTCATAATCAGCAACTAAAGTGAACCCTTTTTTGGTTAAATAATTAACCAACTTTTTATTTGATTCATTAACTTTAGATTTATCTAATTCCTGTAATATTGAAATACATTCGTCAATAAAAAGCTTTGACTTTTCAATTTCATTAGGGGTAATGACCTTATTCTCTATCGTATCAAACACATTAAATTGCGTTCTCAATACAGAATTTTCTTTTAAAGCCTTAGTGTAACTTTTAAAGAGTTTTTTATATTCACCATTACCGTCAGCTATACCATTTGCTAAAATGTCCTTAAAGGTTTCATGTATTTGTCCAAAATTTTGCATTCTTCTTCTTTTATAATAAATATGTTTTTTTAATTATAAAATCTATTTATTATTCATTTTCATCTTTACCATTGAGTTTATCATCAATTTCGTTTATCATGTCATCCATGGTTTTATTGAATCTTATTGATTTATCAAAAATTTTGGTAGCTTCAGTTTTAAGTTTTTCCTCATTACTTCCCCTACCATTTAACATATCCATATACCTCTTAGTTGATGGGTTATTTTCTTTTAATAGAGGTTTATTTAGTAAACGTCTATTCTCTTCAGTAGGTTCTTCAGTTGTATCTCCACCTAAATCTTCTTCAGTTGCGTCTCCACCTAAGTCCTCAGTAGCGTCAATTTCATCTTCTAAGTCACCTTCTAAATCTAATCCAGCATCATCGAAACCTCCACCGAAGCCACCACCGCCAGAACCACCACCACCAGCGGCACCACTATCACCTTCTTCATCAACTTGTCCACCAATCTTAGCCATATCCATATCACCATAAACTCTATCAACTCTATCAAATACACCACTGTTTTTAATTACATTAGATGTATTTTCTAATTCAGTTGCTGCCGCCTTTTCGATTCTTTGTTCAAGTAAATCTTGCTTAATTTCGTCATCACTCCAACCTAAAATTTCTCTTTTAGCTCTTGTCATTGACATAGTGCCAAATCCATTACCAGCATCAACTACCGAATCTTTATATAAAGAAACTTTAGCTGCTGTTTGCTCAATTTTAAGCATTTCCGCTTGCGTTGAAGGGTTATTTAATGTAATTGTAAAGTTATCTAAATCATCGGCAAAACCTAATAAGTGTAAATGAATAATAGCAATTTTATTAAGTTCATGTAATAACGCTTGTTGTATTCTATTAATGGTTCTTGAAAATCTAATATCTTGTAATGCAAGATTTTTACCTTCTCCTTGAGGTTCCTCAAAACCTAAAAAAGCTTTAGGGACTCTTAAAGCTGTAAACAATTTTCTTTGTAAATATTCAATATCAGCAATTTGGTCCAAGTTCTGTGCACCTGGTAAAGTATCAATAGGTGTTTGAGCGTTTTCATCTCTTACTGGTATGAAAATATCTTGGTCAATACCTAATTGGTTATACCTAACATCCATTTGACCTGTTTGTGGGTCAACAAGTGGGGTACGCTTAAATCTATTAGCAATATCATCTACGTATGACCCAACATCTTCATTATCAATGTTACCTACAAATATTTTATAAACTCTTCTTTCAGGTGCCCTTGTTACACGATAAACAAGCATGGCATCTTCAGCTAAGATTAATTGTTTCCAAATACGTCTAGCTTTTTCTAAGAATGAAGTACCGTAAGGTAATTTCCTATCATCACCTAAAAGTCTAAAGTGAGCAATTTGCCATGATTCAAAACTAATATCTCTACCTTTCCAATAGAACACAGTTTTATTTCTACTCTCATCTTTATTAACAGCTTCTAATTGAGATGGGGATATAATTCCATTAATGTCATTCTCTCTTCTTTCAATCTCAAAGTTAGGTAATTGTCTAACGCCAGTAACACCAACTTTACTATTAATGTTTAATTGTAAAAAATTATCACCATACTTACATAGGTTTCTAGCCCACATTTGTAATGATGTATGAATATCTAATCTATTGATGAATAAGTCTTCAAGAATCCTTTTAACCCTTTTACTACCAGAGTAAACATTAATTACATCACCTTTATCATTTGGAGTTGTTGATTCTTCACTAAACACATCTAATGTAGCGGCAATTTCTGGGTAAAATTCCATTGTCTCAAAATCTGAATAGGAACCAACCCTTGTAGTTTCATAATGAATAGCTTGTTGATATAATTCACCATCAACTCTAGACCACATACCAGCTAAGTACTTATCTTGTTGTGCCTGTAATTTAGCTACGTCAAACTCTTGTTTAGACTTAGTTCTTAATATTTCTTCACTGTTTCCAACAGAATATTTATTACTTCTCTTTTCTACGTTTGGATTTAAACCTTCTTTTCCAAATGTGTTACTTAATTTTTGGAAAACTGTTTGTTTTTTTGCCATCTTAATTCTTTTTATTAATTATACTATATTTTTTAAATAAATCAATGTATTATGTTATTTAGAACCGCTAAATAACCACATATAATTACCTTTGGGGTCTTGCATATTCTTAGAGACTTGAGAGGTAAAATTAGGTTTTTTAGAAGTAACCTTCTTTTTCCTATCATTCTTAGATACGAAACCATTACGTTTTAAGTCGTCGTCATTTATTACTCTACCATCATTTCTAATCCATCCAGCCAACATAGCCTTAGTTTTAGCTTTAGCTTCTTTTAACTTTTTAAATGAGGTTTCCATTACCCATAAACCATACGCTAATGGCATAAGTAAATCATCATGATACCCATCCATATGGTCAGCTCTACCGTTTTTAAATACAAATGTTCTCATTTCTGATATCATTCTTTTGGAACGTACTTTAATTGCATTTAACCTTATCATTTTTTCTAAATTTCTAACTATTGGTGCTCTCCTACCCGCAGTACAGTTAAAACCAGGATATTTACCAATATTACCTTCTTTAGGACTTTTGTTAGTTACCTTTTCTAATGGTTTTGCTGAGGTTTCGTCATAGTACAAATTTGGTGTACCTAAATACTGACATTGTGTTATTGTACCAACACCCCAGCCACCAGTCACATCGACTACTACTAGTGCTTCATATATTCTAGCGTATTCATCAACCAATGTACCTAATAAATCGGGTTGTAATTGACCCTCATATTCCATTACTTGTGTCATGGTAGTAAAATCAATAACTACAATAGTTGAATTATCACCACCATCACCTCTAGCAACATCAGCTATTAAGATGTACTCATGACCCTCAATGGGTTCTTCCCAAATCCAAATTTCATCTTTATCACCAGCTGTGTATAATGGTTCACATACATTTAATCTCTCTTGCATTATAATGTATTTATCATCAATTACATTACCACCAGAACCAATAAATGATACGTCAAGCTCTTGAGCAATCATCTTCTTGTCGTTGTTCATACCACGACACATTTCTCTATACCAACTTGAACTAGGTTTGTAACCTTTATTCACCATATTTTCATAATGGGTATAAATTTCTAGTACACTCTCTTCGGAATCACCATAATTAAGGTATTTCAACTCTTCAATCACATCATTATCATCCTCTTCGTGAATCCAAATTAGGTCCCTAACTTTGGTTTGTTGATTAGTAGTATATCTAGGGTCTTGATACCATTTCATCTCAATGATGTGGAAATCATTTTTACCCTTTTTAGATTGTTCGTATGTTTTATGGTATAAAGCATCCATACCATTTGGTGTGGAAATTAGCGTAGCTCTACCACCAGTACCCAATGCAGTTAATGCGGCACCAAATACAATTGCACCATCATCAATAAAAGCCGCTTCATCCATGATTAACCATGTTGGGGTAAAACCCCTAAGTGCATCTTTAGATGTTGCAACCGCTTTAATTCTACTACCATTAGGTAATTTAAGTTCTTTCTTAGATTCTACTAAATAAATACTTTTACCTTCTTTTTCATCAGTCCCATAATATTCATCACCCCAAACCCACCTTGGGTATTGAGAAACGAAATCTTTAATTTTATCTAAGAATTCAAATGCCATTTCTTGCTTGTTTGCGATAATCAAAATAGCTTCTGGGTTGTTTGGGTCAGCAAATACAGCTTTGGTTGCGGCATATGCCGCAGAAGTTGTAGAAACCCCAGCCTGTCTAGGCTTTGTAATCATAGTAAATCTATATTTTTTATATGCTTCTACGATTTGTATTTGTTTTGGAAATAATTTAAACGGTACAAAACCTTCTTGTGTTTTATCGAAAGTTTTGAGATATGTACAAATTGCATACACTGGGTCTATTAGACATTCGGTATATTCATACATTATTTCTGTTCCTGTTAACATACTTTTTTTATATATAAATATACTAAAAGAGGTAATAAAACGTAATAAATAAAAAAGGCCCGTCTAATGACGGGCCTTTAAGATATATTAATAAAATTTATAGGAACCAATTTTCGGTGTCTAAATTATCCAAATCTTCTGGACCTAAATAATCATCATCACTAATCCTATCAACAACATTATCAAATTCATCATTTCTCAATTCATCTTTAACTTCATTTATAAATTCGTTAATAAGTGCTTTACCTTTTCTAGAACCCATAAGTACTTCTCTAAAGCATTCATGAAATTCATCAGCTGGTAATTGTACTAACTCAGTATAAATATGATGTTTCAAATTATAATCTTCAGCTGGGATACAATTTAAAAATCTTTCCCATATTGGTGGTCCAAGTCTCATATCCCAACTTTCCGCATCCATAAAATCAGCTTTCTCCATTACAAATTGAGCTGTTTTAGGGTTTTTTGGTAATCCATGGTATGAAAGTACTTCCATCACACCTTTAACCATCTCGTGGATTAAAACGGGTAAACAAACAGCCTCTGCTACTATACTTGGGAGTTCATTTTCAGATTTAGGAAATTCCACAGTAACTAATCCACCAATAACTTTATTTTTCTTATCGTCATTAACCATGTACATGTAATCAGCACCAGTCATTAACTTAGAATAAAGATTAGGTAATAATGGATTTAGTTCTTGTAACTTATCATCTATTAAGTGAAACATATGATTTGTTTTCTTAGCGGCACCTTGAATCAACGCATTAAGCATTCTACGTTTATAAACTTCCTTATTAGCATTAACTAATTCATCATGGTTATCGAACTCAACAGTAGATTCTGACTCAATTCTAAGTTTATTTTTATCAGGTTTCAATAACATTTCTGTAGTTAGAGTACCATCAAGTAGTAAGTATTCTTCGGTAATATCGAAATCATCCATAACTAATTGCTTGGCCATTTCTATTAACTCATCTTTATGTTTTTCCTCAAGCTCAATTACTTTTCTCATACAAGCAGCTTGCTTATTTTTAATTTCGTTTATATCTATTTTTTCCTCACCGTGGTGTCTTTTATAGCTTTTTACAACATCACCAAATCTTTTGGACATTAATCGCTCTTCAAAATGCATATCGTCATCTTCAGGGAAAGCTGGGTGTGCACCCAATGAATGAGAACGGTCCCTTAATTGCTTAGCCAAAGTGGGGTCCATTCTTTCAGCATGATTCTCATCATACTTAATTCTACTCTCGCTTAATCTTTTTGGGCTCTTCAATTCCTTTAAAGCTCTAAGTGCTAAATTTTTAATTCTATTATCGTCCATTATTTTTTATTTTTAAGATAATTGATAAAGTCATTTTTTTTCATTCTAGGGTTGATATTTTCACCTAGTTTAATCTTAGGTGCTTTAGAATCCTTTAATTCTTCCATCAACTTATCAAAGTCGTCACCATAAAGCTCACCTCTTTCCATCCTTTCTTCATCTGGGATTTCTGGTAAATCATTCTCACCTTCTGAAATTGATTCTCGGTATTCATTAAAAAGACTATTTGCAATTTCACTATTCTTTAATTGCCCATCAATTTCAATAAACGTACCCTCAATACTACTATTTCCAGATACTAATCCTTTGATAAAAGCCTTTTTTATTGGGTCATTATCTGACATATTTTCAGTGGTTAATTCGATTGTTGAATTAACCCCATCAGTTTTAGAAGCTTCCTTCGCTTTATTTACAGCATTTTGGTCATTAGCTGCCACTGAATATGTCATATTATTATTCTCTTCA
>TARA_R110000824_G_scaffold209_22_pt1 | contig 12454 bp, 13 predicted proteins | sample TARA_R110000824 | Tara Oceans TARA_R110000824 (sample SAMEA4397747) | marine metagenome | biome: Polar Biome; feature: [MES] marine water layer (ENVO:01000295) within the mesopelagic zone...; material: water (ENVO:00002006), including particulate matter (ENVO:01000060) such as...... | reverse complement strand
ACCGGACCAAGAAGACATTTTTGCCCAACCTGCAAAATGTGACTCTTCTGTCCGACACACTCGGCAAGGGCGTGAAACTTCGGGTTTCTACGCACGGCCTGCGTTCGGTGGAACATGTTGGCGGCCTCGACAATTGGTTGCTGAAAACCAAGGACGACAAGTTGAGCCTGCGTGTCAAACGCCTCAAAAAAGAAATCGCAAAAAAGCAGGTTGCTACCGCTTAAGCGATCAATCTGATTCGAATGTTGAAAAGCCGGGGCTAGCCTCGGCTTTTTCATTTGGGCGCTTGGCATCGGATTTTTTCTGCGAGACTTTACTGTCCAGCAGCCGGAATTTTAACAATAGCGATTCCTGCAACGCGCTGAAATTGTCATCCGAACCTATCCAGACAATGGTGCCATCTGCGTCCCGAGTGACGGCCAGAGCCTCCATATTGTCGACCTTTAGCGGTGGCTTCAGAGTAGCGATTGGAATGGATGTCGCGATTTTCCCCGGCTGGAAATCCTTCAGTCGTGCGATAGACAATATTGCAGAAAGCCCGTCGAAGGGCGTGAAACGCCGGTGCAGCATCAGGGCTGACTGGTCATCCAGAAGCGTAGCGTCGGTCAAAAGATAGCCTGGCGGTGGTTGATATCCGGAAAGCTTCGCTCCGCTGGTCGGTTCGGAAGGGTCGCCGTCAAATATCAGCGCCTGATACCCGCCTTTGGCATAAGATGCTGATTCGGAAAAAACCAGAAAACGGCCGTCGGGCAAACGGAGCATAGCTTCTGCACCGCCATTGTCGGGCCATTTCTGCATGGCTTTCGGAAAATTGGCAGTCTCCTTCCGCGCGAGGGATGGGCCATAGCGCCAGATGCTGTGCTGATGCTCATAGCCGACCCAGAACTGACCGGTCGCGGGATCATGGAGGAATGATTCGGAATCCCAATTCTTCCTCGCAAATTCATTGGGCTTGGCGGGGCCGTCGGGCAGCGGCGCAATGAACGGACGAAGCGCCTGATTTCTGCTCTCGTCCAAAGTGAACCCGACCAGTGAGCCATTATCGCTGAGCATCAGGAAACGGTTGTCCGGGAATGCCAGCATGGATGATATGCCACCGAATTCGCCATTGTCGCTGGTGATTTTCCAGCCGGCCAGATACGCAAGACGACCAACCACAGTGCGGGCCGGATTTTTGGCGTCGAGGGCTATCGGTTCGAGCGCGATATATTGGCTGTCATTTGCGGGTGGCACCGGGCCGCGCACATAAGTGACCGGCACCAGAAAGAAGAACAGCGATAAACAAGCGAGCAAGCGGTGCATAGCGCCGCGCATAACCGATTCATCGCTGCAAATATAATCTATTCTGGACGATGGTGCGACACCTGCGCTAGACGCCGGACAATCAGTCAGGAAAGCGCAAAAATGAAAAAAATCTATCCCGATGCAGCGGCCGCTCTTGAAGGCCTATTATTCGAAAACATGCATCTCTGCGTCGGCGGTTTTGGCCTGTGTGGGATCCCGGAACGGTTGATCGACGCGATTCAGGACCATGGGGTCACGGGCCTCACCATCGCTTCCAACAATGCCGGCATTGACAATGAAGGTCTCGGCAAGCTGCTTCGCTCGCGGCAGGTGAAGAAGATGATCGCTTCCTATGTCGGCGAGAATAAGGAATTTGAACGGCAGTTCCTTTCCGGTGAGCTGGAAGTTGAATTCTGTCCGCAGGGCACGCTCGCCGAGCGGTGCCGTGCCGGCGGAGCGGGCATCCCGGGTTTTTATACCAAGACCGGCGTCGGCACGCAGGTGGCTGAGGGCAAGGAACATAAGGATTTCGACGGTGAAACCTATATTCTCGAACGGGGCATTTTTGCCGACCTCTGCCTGATCAAGGGCTGGAAGGCGGACAAGGCAGGCAATTTGATGTTCCGCAAGACGGCGCGCAATTTCAACGCACCCATGGCAACCGCAGGAAAAATCTGTGTCGCCGAGGTCGAGGAAATTGTCGAAGTCGGCGAACTGGATCCCGATTGCATCCACTTGCCCGGCATCTATGTCAAACGCCTGATTAGCGGTGCGCCCTATGACAAGAAAATCGAATTCCGCATGACCCGGGAGCGCGCAGACGCCTGATGATCCGGCTTCGCCTGTCCCTGATTGCTTTGGCAACCCTGCCGTTGCTCTCTGGATGCGTCGCCGCACTGCTACCACTGGCAGCGCTCGGAACCCTCGGCAAGGATCAGATTGATCGCGCCGGGGCAAGGCGCGATTTGGTCGCGGCCGGTGCGGTCGATTTGGCTTTGCCCGTTGGCAAGGTTACAATCGGGCCTGATAGTGTTTCTGCGAAAGCAATGCCGACGACGGAAAATAAGTTCTCCGGACAGGGCGGCAGCTTTGAAATCGCGGCGGTCGATCTTGACACTGATTCTACAGAATACTTTTCACAATATTCCCAGCCTTTGGGTTCGGATGCGTCTCCCTATGCCGGGTTTGCGGTTCACGCCTTGAAACAGGCCGCCCGAATGGAAGCCGGAGAAGGCGTCCAATCGGTGGTGCTGATTCCGCGGGTCGATATTTTCAAACCCGAAACGATTGCCTGTGAGGGCAAGCCTTTGGCTGTGGCGATTGACCTTGACGACATTAGCAATGGCGACTGGATAAAGGCCGAAACGCTTTACCGGCAAAATGGTCTGATTGAAGCGCTCACCAGTCTACGCGTTGCCGAAATAAGCGTGATCTGGTTGTCCGATCAGCCCGTCGCAGCATCCGAAAGAATTTCGGCGATCCTCAGCGATGCTGGTTTTGTGCAATCCGAATCGGACAATTTTCTTTTCCTTGACCGCGGCGGCGAAGATCGCAAACAGGTGCGGCGTTGGGATGCAGCGCGTAGCTATTGTATTGTCGCCATCGCAGGCGACGATCGCACTGATTTCGATGAGCTTTACGACTATTTGCTGGACCCTGAGGGGGCTTTTACTCTGAAATATTTGTTTGATAACGGTTGGTTTTTGACACCACCTCCGCTTGTGGAAGCGACTGTAACAACGACCTCAACGCCAGATGATAAAGAAGGATGAATATGCCCTGGACTCGCGACGAAATGGCCGCTCGGGCGGCAAAGGAACTGCATGATGGCTATTATGTGAATCTCGGCATCGGTATTCCGACGCTGGTGGCAAACCATATTCCGCCAGGCGTGGAAGTCACCTTGCAAAGCGAGAACGGGATGCTCGGCATCGGCCCGTTCCCCTATGAGGACGAGATCGACCCGGATTTGATCAATGCTGGCAAGCAGACGATTAGTGAGTTGCCATCATCAAGCTATTTCAGCTCCTCCGACAGCTTTGCGATGATCCGCGGCGGGCATATCGATCTGACCGTTTTGGGTGCGATGGAAATAGCGCAAAACGGCGATATCGCCAACTGGATGATCCCGGGAAAGATGATCAAGGGCATGGGCGGTGCGATGGATCTGGTCGCCGGCGTGAAGAAAATCATCGTGGTGATGGATCATTGCGCGAAGGATGGCAGCCCCAAGTTCATCCCTGAATGCACGCTGCCGCTAACCGGCGCCAATGTCGTCGACATGATCATTACAGACTTGTGCGTCTTCCAACGCGTTGATCATGACAGTCCGTTCCGGCTGATCGAACTGGCTCCCGGAGTTAGCGCGGAGGATGTCGCCACGAAAACTACTGCAGCTTATGAACTAGCCTTATAAGATCCTGGACGTGAGAAAATATCCAGCGCTGCTGTTCGGACTGGCGGCATTGTTGCTCGTCGGCTGGTATGGCTATCGCACTCTCGTTGAGCAGCAGTCCGGCTTTCCGTTGCCTGTACCGATCGAATCAGAAGCTGAAAACAAGCTGCCAGTCGAACCTGATGACTGGCATGGCAAGATTGATTATCATAGTCTCGACCGGGAATTTACGGTTCTGGCGGCGCGCCCCGAAATGGCGGGGCTGGCGGTAGCCATTGTCGAGAAGGGTGATCTCCGCTTCATTGGCACTTATGGTGTAGCGGACAAAAGCAGCGGCCGGCGGGTGATGCCGCAGACGGTGTTCCGCTGGGCCTCGGTTTCCAAAGGCGTCGCGGGTACGCTAGCGGCGAAATTGTCGCAGGAAGGCAAGCTCAACCTCAATGCTCCGCTGAGCAGCTGGCAATCGTCCCTCCGGCTTCCCGGCGGTGCTGAGTCGCAGGTATCGCTGGCCCAGCTTCTGTCGCACCAGACCGGCCTCACCAAAAACGCCTTTGATAGCAAGCTGGAGGATGGCGAAGCACCGGGGCTGCTGCGCGCGCAACTCGCTACTGCTCCGCTGCAATGTGTGCCGGGCACCTGTCACAGCTATCAGAATATTGCCTTTGACACGGCCAGCGAGATATTGGGGCAGGCCGCCGGAACATTATATTCTGACGCGGTGGAAAAGCAGCTGTTTGAACCGCTTGGCATGAAGAGCGCGCGATTTGGCATGGCAGGTCTGACCGGTGCGAAACGCTGGGCGCGTCCCCATCATGGTGACGAGGTACGCACCCTGTCGGAATCCTACTGGCGGGTCCCGGCAGCGGCTGGCGTCAGCAGCGATATCGTCGATATGGCACGCTGGATGCGCGCACAAATGGGCGAGAATAAGGATGTCCTGTCGGATAAGACGCTGGCATTGGCTCATGCTCCTTTGGTCCGGACCAGGCGACCCTATAGCGGTGATCTTGCCCGTGCCCTTGGCGAGCCATCCTATGGATTGGGCTGGCGGAGCTTCACTTATTCCGGCCGAAAACTGATCGGGCACAGCGGCGCGGTTGATGGATTCCGTTCGACGCTGATCTTTGACCCGGTCGCGCGCACGGGCGTGGTTGCGATGTGGAATAGTGGTTGGGGGCGACCATTTCGTCTGCCTTTTGCGGTGCTGGACAGTCTTTATGACCAGTCCGGAAATGATTGGCTTGATCTGTCGGACTTGCCTCCGGTCAAAATTCCTCCGACCCCGCCGTCCTGATCGAACATATTGCGACTGGCGGTGACGGCGCGGTGCGCCCATGCTTTTGCCTCTGATCCCTCCGGATCGGCGAAGCTGGGCACTTCGATATCGACATGCGGATCGAGCAAGGCGACCAGTTTTCTCAGCGGGAAGACGCCTTCACCGGGGATCATCCGGTTCATTGCTTCGTCGAGATAATCGTCCGATAGCTGGAAATCAGGGCCATCGCAAAGCTGCACATAGCCAATGGCCGCCGGGTCCACGGCCTGCAACTGTTCCAGCGTGCCACCGGTGCGGAACAGATGCAGCGCATCGATCGCGATCGTCAGATGGGGCAGGTTTACCCGCCCATACAGCGCAACCGCAGCGCTCAGGCTGTTGCAGCCAGCAGAAAATCCCGTAAATTCCGGACCGACTTCCAGTCCGTGGGCGAAAGCCATGGCGCATAGCTTTGATAGCTGGTCTTCGGCGCGCTGCTGGTCGGGTTCGTGGATATGGGTTACGAGACGCTTGGCCCCCAATTCTGCGGCAAGGCCGATGGCGGGCCGATATTCCGCCACATCAATTTCCGCCATCACCGGAAAATATTCTGCGTTGATGATCCCGACATCATGGTCGCGAAGCAGACGCTTGAAGGACGTAGCCGTTGCCGGATCAACAACCGGAAACATGTCACGACCATTTGCATCGAGCGGCGTGGCGGTAAACAGGCATATTCCGTCTAGCCCCGCTTCGGCGACGAAGCGCACAAGGCCTTCCGGGCCACCGTCCATCATCGTGATCTGGTGCAATGCCAGCTTTTGCATGGATCTATCCTAGAGCAGCTTGGCGATGCTTTGCCACCGGCTTTTTGGCTTATTGCAGCTAGTCAATCTGCTAGGCTGTATGACTCGTCTCCATCTCTATGTATTCGGGTATATGGCCGATCAAAGAATCGCGCGAAGAGGATGATGATATGACGGAAGACGAGATAATTTCCATTGCCGACGTGGTGCGCTTCCAAGCGCAGGAACAGCCAAATTCTGTCGTTTTCACCTTTGAAGGTGATGAAATGTCTTATGCTGCGCTGGATGTTGGCAGCAACCGGGCGGCTCAGGCGCTGGCGGCGAGCGGCGTCGGCAAGGGCGACCGGATCGCCTATATGGGCAAGAACAGCCATCTCTATTTCGAAATATTGGTCGGTGCGGCCAAGCTGGGCGCGGTCATGGTGCCGGTAAACTGGCGGCTCGCCCCGCCGGAGGTTGCCTATATATTGAACGATTGTCGGGCGAAGATCCTCTTCATCGGCCCCGGCTTCGATGATCTGGTGCGCAAGGTCAAAGCCCAACTAGACCATGTCGAACTGATATTGGGCAGCGAGAAAGCCGCGGGCGATTTTGCCGGCTATCCGTCATGGCGCGAAGGTTTCGAGCCTTCGGATCCGATGGTGGCCTGTGCCGAAGAGGATGACGCGCTGCAACTCTATACATCGGGCACAACCGGTCACCCCAAGGGTGCGATCATGACCAGCGGTTCGATTTTCTCCTCGCGCAGTGCCGGGATCAACGAAGATGATCTGATGGATTGGCAAAAACCGGTCCCGGGTGAAATCACTCTGCTCGCCATGCCCTGCTTCCATATCAGCGGCACCGGCACCGGGCTTGCCGTCATGTACACCGGCGGTAGCGCCATTGTCCTGCCGGAATATGATCCGACCCAGGCGCTGGATTTGATCGCGCAATATAATATCTCGAAAATCTTCATGGTCCCGGCGGCGATCCAGATATTGCTCGACCATCCGCGGGCCAAGGATGTCGATTTCTCCAATCTCAAATATATCACCTATGGCGCATCGCCGATCCCGCTAGAGCTGATGAAACAGGCGATGGATGTTCTCGGCTGCGGTTTTGTCCAGATGTACGGGATGACCGAGACATCGGGAACGATCACGACGCTCAATCCGGAAGATCATGACGTGAATGGCAACGAGAAGATGCGATCGGTTGGTACGCCGCTCCCCGGAGTCGAGATCAAGATTATCGATCCCGAAAGCGGAGAGACGCTGCCGCCCCGCACGATCGGCGAAATCGCAACCCGTTCGGCCAAGAATATGAAAGGTTACTGGAACCGTCCGGAAGCGACAGCAGAAACCATCGATGCCGATGGCTGGCTGCACACCGGCGACGCCGGTTCGCTCGACGAGGACGGCTATCTCTATATTCAGGACCGTCTGAAAGACATGATCATCTCGGGTGGTGAAAACGTCTATCCGGCGGAAGTCGAAAATGCGCTTTATGCCAATCCCAAGGTGGCCGATGTCGCGGTCATTGGAGTGCCGGATGAAAAATGGGGTGAGGCGGTGAAGGCCTGTGTGGTGGTAAAAGCGGGGCAGCAACTGACCGAAGCCGAATTGATTGCCGATGCGCGCACTCGCATTGCCGGCTATAAATGCCCCAAATCAATTGATTTTATCGATGCGCTGCCGCGCAATCCGTCGGGCAAGATCCTGCGCAAGGACCTACGCGCGCCTTATTGGGACGGCAAGGACCGGGCGGTCAACTGACCGATAGTCATTGAGAATATAGCCGCCGCCGTTCATGCTGAGCTTGTCGAAGCATGGAAACGAACCCTTCGACAGGCTCAGGGCGAACGGTGGTTGGGAAAGGGCGAATGAACATGATGAATCTGGTGCTGCGTGAAGACCAGGATGGCTGGGCGCTGTTGACACTCAACCGGCCGGACAAGCTCAATGCGCTGACCGTTGCCATGTTCCGGGAGCTGCGCGACCATGTTGCTGATTTACGCAAGGATGACAGCATCCATTGCGTCGTGCTGCGCGGCGCGGGCAAATGTTTTTCGGCGGGCCATGACTTAGGCGACATTGCCGACGGCGAGGCGGTGCCATCGCGCGGCTGGCATTCCGAGACTTTGCGAATGCTGGAAAAGCTGCCCAAGCCGGTGATCGCTGCTGTGCACGGCCATTGCTATACCGGAGCGCTCGAAGTCGCGCTGGCGGCGGACTTTATACTCGCTGCTGACACTGCGCGTTTTGGGGATACCCATGCGAAATGGGCTCTGACTCCGGTCTGGGGAATGAGCCAGCGCCTACCGCGCCGGGTCGGCATTGCTACCGCCAAGCGGCTGATGTTCACCGCCGATATGATTGATGCCGAGGAAGCTGTGCGCATCGGTCTGGCGGAATATGCCGTCCCGCTCGAGAAATTTGATGCAGAAATTGCGGCGCTTGCCAGGAAGATTGTCGCCAATTCCGGGTTTTCCCACGCTGCCAACAAGCGGTTGTTCGAGGCAACTGACGGCGGTCCGCTCGACGCAGGGCTGCAATGGGAAGTGATGGAATCAGAAGGTCATGGTCCCGATATGCATCAGCGGACTGCGGCTTTTACCGGCAAAGGCAAATAGGTCTGCTTACGCTCAGGCAAGCGTCTCCATATCAATCACAAACCGGTAGCGCACATCGGATTTTTCCATCCGGTCATAGGCGTTGTTTACATCCTGCATCGCGATCATTTCGATCTCGGGAAGAATATTCTTCTCTGCGCAGAAATCGAGCATTTCCTGGGTTTCGGCGATTCCGCCAATTCCTGAACCGGTGAGGATCCGGCGTCCCAGCAGATGCATGCTGTGCATTTCCGGCAATGTGCCGATCACGCCGACCAGCACCTGCGCACAATCCACTTTCAACAAGGGCATGTAAAGCGCCACCGGGTGCGGCACGGGAATGGTGTTGAGGATCATGTCGAAACTGTTGGCTGCGGCTTTCATCGCGTCGCGGTCGGTGGACAATAATATATTTTTTGCGCCCAAAGCCTGGGCATCGGCCATCTTGTCTGCGGTGCGGGTCAGGACCGTGACTTCTGCGCCCATCGCGGCGGCCAGCTTGACGCCCATATGACCGAGGCCACCAAGACCAACAACGGCAACCTTGCTGCCCGGGCCGACTTTCCACTGCTTGAGTGGCGAATAGGTTGTAATGCCGGCGCAGAGCAGGGGAGCTGCCGCACCCATATCCATGCCATCGGGAATGCGCAGGACAAATTCCTTGCGGACCACGATCTTGTCCGAATAACCGCCACGGGTGATGCTGCCATCGCGGCGATCCTTGCCATTATAGGTGCCGGTCATGCCGTTCAGGCAATATTGTTCCAGACCCTGTTTGCAATGATCGCATTCCAGACAGGCGTCGACCATGCAGCCGACGGCAACCCGGTCGCCTTCGGCAAAGTCGCTAACGTCCTCGCCAACGGCTTGCACATGTCCGACAATTTCATGGCCGGGGACCACCGGATAGGTGCTTCCGCCCCAGTCATTGCGTGCTGTGTGCAGGTCCGAATGACAAATCCCGCAATGCGATATTTCGATAAGGACATCATCGTGCCGCAGACCCCGCCGATTGAAGGCAAAGGGTTCCAGTGGCTTGTCCGCAGCATGGGCGGCATAGCCTTTGGTCGGATATTCGTTGGTCTGGGTATCGGTCATGTTCGTGCCTTTAAAAAAGCTTGGGTTCCGGCCGGTAAACCGGAACCCTGAATATGAACCACTGCCGTTAATCTGACCCCGTATCAAGTGCGGAGTTGATGCGGCCTAGAACTGGACGCGCTTGGTAAAACCGCCGTCGATCACCAGATGTGCGCCGGTAGTATAGCTGGACGCCGGGCTGGCGAGAAAGACGACGCCGCGGGCGACGTCATCTGCGGTGCCGAAATCACCCAGGGCAAAGCCGGCTTTCGTGCCTTCGTAAAATTCCGGCATGCCCTTTTCAATCTGCGACCAGTTGCCGCCAGGGAATTTGATCGGTCCTGGGGACACCATGTTGACCCGAATACCCTTGGGGCCGAGCGCCTGGCTGAGCTGGCTGCCATAGGTGATTAGCGCGGCTTTCATTGCGTTAAATGCCTGCGGCGCAACAAAGGTTTCAAACGCTGCCGTCGAGGACATGAAGATCACGCTGCCGTCATCGGATTTTTCCAGATAGGGTTCGAGCACTTCCATCGCCTTGACCGCGCCGATGATGTCGGTCTGGAATGTTACTTCCCAGTCACCGGTAGCGCCTGCACCGGACGAGCTGACATTGTGGATGAAAATATCGCAGCCGCCGAGATCGCCAGCGGCCTTTTCAAGCCATTTTGCATAAGCTTCGATGTCGGTCATATCGAGCGCATCGGCGATCACCTTGCCGCCATGGGCTTCCAGTTCTTTTTTCGCTGTTGCGACTTGCTCGGCGTTACGAGAGAAAAACGCGACATCGGCGCCTTCCGCTGCAAAATGCTCCAGCGCCGCGCGCCCGAGTCCGCGGCTTCCGCCGGTGAGAATGACTTTTTTGCCCTTGAGTCCTAAATCCATTTGTCTCTCCTATATGTTTCGTGAAATCGGGGTTAGAATTTTGCTATGGCGGTTTCGCAGCTCCAGCCGATACCGCGCCGGAGCAGGTCATAGATAATCGGCTGCTGCCAGCCGGAGCGATCCACCTCCGGCCACCAGTCGAGCACCGGTTCCATATCATAATGACCGCGGCAGTGACCCATAGTCAGGTAAAGTACTGCGCCTTCGCCCATCCGCCGGATATAGAAGACCGGATGACGGCTCTTCTTGATATCGCTATGGACGAAGCCGCTGATATCATCCTTGCCATTATATTCGGTGTCGAGCAGCACATCGAGTTCAGCCCGAGTCTCGACCAGATATTGCTCGTCGACGGTTTCAAAGCTGGGGATACCCTTGACCAAAGGATGGTCCGGTTGGGCATTGTCGACGGTGAATGGAATGATCGGCGGGTGCGACAGGAAGCGGGTGCCGAGCGTGTCGGCAAAGACCGGCATTTCATCCGGGGCATCGACTAGGCCGTTATCCAGGAATTTCAGAACCGCGTTGGTGCCGTGCAGAGCAAAATAGCGGCCACCGCCGTTGACGAAATCCTGAATATTTTTCTGTGCTGCTTCGCTGGGTTGCAGGTCGCAAGTGTAGCTGACGAGGAAATCCGCATTCCTGATCGCTTCGAGATTTTCATAATCCTCGAAGACCCGCACGCGGATGCGGTCATCCTCGGCGAGCAGTTTCATTACCTCGAGACGGGCATAATCGATATCATGATATTTGCCGGCGGCGACCAGCACGCACTGGATCGGCTTCTGGTCGGAGCGGCGTTCTGGCGCTTCGCTCATTGTTCTTTTCCTATTACCGGATTTGTCTTGCCATCCCAGTCGAGATGCATCTGGCGCATGGCCGCAAAGCCGTCGAGACCGGCCTGCGGGATTTGCAGATATTCGATGATCGTGCCGGGGCCACCGCCATAATCGGCGTAAAAGGCGCCGCCAACACCGCCGGGCAGGCTGACTTCCTGGATGATCTCGCCGCCTGCCTCTCCAGTCAGCGCGCGGGCATGATCCAGATCGTCGACGATCAGGCAGAGATGCTGCACGCCTTGGAGCCCTTTTTCCCGCCAGTCCTTGAACATCGACGGGGCATCATTATTCGGACGGATCAGTTCGACCTGGACATCCCCCCAATAGCCGATCGCCATGGAAAACTGGATATCGGACGGTTCGCCGCGATATTTGACATTTTCCACTTCGACTTTCTCGGTGTGGAAAAAGGGACCTGCGCCCATTTTCTGTGTCCAGTAATCGAGAGCCGCGTCATAATCGTCCGGTACATAGCTGATCTGCATGATCGTGCCGAGCTTGGCGAGAGAGGCGGGGGTCTTGCTCATTCGCTGTCCTGCCAGACTTTGGCAGAGGGGCGCTGGCCAATGCGGTCGACAAATTTTTCGAGATTGTCGGTGCCTTCGGGCAGTGACCAGCCGATTGTATAGCCGAACTGGATGAAGCAATAAGCGATGAGATCGGCCATGGTGAACTTGTCCTGGCAGATATAGTCCTTGCCCTCGAGCTGACCGTCGAGCCATTTCCATTTATGGTCGGACATTCGCGAGAGATCGGCCGCGCCTTCTGCGCCAACCACATCCGTTCGTGGTTCGAACATCGGCCGACCGACGCCGCCGCGGAAGCCGAGAGTCATCGGAACGGCAATTTCCAGATCGATCCGGCGGGTCCACATCCGGACCTCTGCGCGCTCTTGGGCGGTCGAGCCGATCAGAACCGGTTCGGGATGGGTTTCTTCGAGATATTCGGCGATTGCCATGATTTCGCTGAGCATGAAGCCATTATCCAGCTCGAGCACCGGCGTCGTACCGAGAATATTCTTGTCCGCAAATTCCGGCTGCCGGTTTTCCGCCGTCAGGATGTCAATATGAACCCGTTCGACGTCGAGACCCTTCTCGAGAATGAACATGCGGATGAAACGAGGATTGGGACCAAGGCTGGAATAAAGCTTCACTTGAAATTTCTCCTTCGGGACGGATTCGCTTCCATCTCTATCTGATGCAAGGATACACAGGTAATCGCCGAGTTCTAACCTCTCAAAAACAACAGGCGATGCTGCCAGATTCACTAGTGGCCGAGCCGCTTGTTTAGGTTATTTTGATCGAAACAAAGATGTTTAGT
>TARA_R110000824_G_scaffold15119_2_pt1 | contig 12454 bp, 3 predicted proteins | sample TARA_R110000824 | Tara Oceans TARA_R110000824 (sample SAMEA4397747) | marine metagenome | biome: Polar Biome; feature: [MES] marine water layer (ENVO:01000295) within the mesopelagic zone...; material: water (ENVO:00002006), including particulate matter (ENVO:01000060) such as...... | reverse complement strand
GCGGTTCCGACCAAGTTCCGGGTGTAGAACCCAGGGTTGCCGAGAGTCACGATCCCGAGAGAGGTCCCTGCCAGGCCGAGCATGGTGGAGTTGAGCTGATTGAAAGCCTTCCCCGCCGTGCTTTCCTGCATCTTCTTGGAGTTGTTGAAGGCTGCGTCCCATGCTTCCTTGTTCTCGGGGGAGGTGTAGTATCCATCGAGAGGGGCGTATGCTTGCGCGAGTGCCCCGGTCCCAACAACGGAGACCCACTTGGAGTACTTGTTGTTGGCTTTCTTCTGGGCCTCGGTGATGATCGTTCCCATCTCGAGACCGGCCTTCTTGGTGGCAGCGAGTTGCATCTGCGAGAAGAGGATACCCGACACGGATGTCAGTGTCTGGTTGGCGTTGAACCAAGGGTCCTCGATGGTCTCAAGGACGTTCTCAATCGCAGGCGGGAGGTTCATCTGTCGCAGGAATCGCTCGGTCTCCGTCTTGATACCTGAGTTTTGCCCGGACATGTAACTCCCCTCGTGACCCTTGATGAAGTCTTGGAACATCGTGGCCGCATAGTCGTTCGTCGTGTCGAGTTCGGAGACCACATCCCTGAGGTTTGAATCTGGGGTGTGCTCGTGCTCCGGCAGCTTCTTGAGTTTCTCTACCTCGATGTCGATGATCTTCTCCTTGAAGAATGCGGTCAGCTCATCACGTGGGATCTCGTAGGTCGAGTCCTTCGCATCGAGCAACATCGACGCCATCGCTGGGTCCTGGTGGAACCGGTACGAGCGGACGAGGTAGACCCCATTCTGCCTGTCGATGGTGGTTGAGAGGGATGGGCGATCCTCCTTGTACCACTGGGAGAGTCTCTCGGAGAACTCATCCGTGGTGTCCCTCATCCGAGTGACCCACTTGTAGGTCAGAGGCTTGGTGGCTTCGAGAATCTCGAGTGCGCTCGACTGGATGTTGCGGCGGCTCTCTGCCTCTTGGAACATCGAAGCACTCTTGGTGTCTTGCTCCCACTGCGCGACCTCATTGATAGCGTCCTCCCGCTTCCCAGTGAACTCGGCATAGACCAGTTTGTACTTGTCGTTGGCTTTCTTCTTCGCAGAGTCCCGCTTCCTAAGGGTGTCCTTGTTCTCAGCTACCCGGATCTCTTCCTCGAGAACCCCCGCGGCATCGGCGATCTCGGTCAAACCAATCTCGTTGGCAGTCTCCATGCGGGTGTCGAACTCCACTTGGATGGAGTGCTCTGCGCTTGGGGTGAGGAGGGGGCTTGAGTTACCGAGGGCTTGATTGACCAGGTCGATCTCCGGCTTCTCCTTCTTCATGGCCTTGTCGTAGAGCTTGTTGAGTTTCTTGAGCTTCGTATCGATGACCGTCTTTAAGGCTTTGATGTCCTCCTTGATCGCAGAGATCGGTCTCCGTAGGTCATCCCTCTGAGTGAACATGCGACTGAACCAGTTAGGGCGGTTCTTGTCGAGGTTCTCCTGGGCGATTACCCGGAGTTCATCCTCTGGGGTGTTCTCGTGCTCCGGCAGCTTCCTGAGTTTGGTAATCTCAGCGTCAACCTCAACCCTACCCGAGTGTGTCTTCTCCCCGTGGCGGATGTCTGCGAAAGCACTGTGCTTGAATATCACATTGCCATCGTCATCGGTGACGAGCTTTAGGGGGATGTCGATTCCGGAAGCGGCCCGATCTCCATTTGGTAGATCTCCCCCAGTGTCATTTGAATCCCCCTTTTCTTGAGGTCTTCCTGGCTCTCCACTAGGTTTTCCACCAGTGTTGGTTCTAGCCCATACTGGGCTAGAAATTCCCCCTTCGAGGAGTGACTTTCTGAATTGCTCATCTGAAGAAGTCTGCCACGAGGCGCGGGCTGCGGCAACAAATTTCTTGTTCCTTCTGTTATTAGGTGAGTATAGCTGCCTCACGGCTTCCCAGACAATAGACTGCATCTGGCGCGGTTGTAACCCACGTTCGGCTGCGGCTGCTGTGTAGGCATCCATGTACATGTGGTACGTTCCAGAAACCCCAACGGATGCGGCACTTGAGCCAGAGGTTCCGAAGTTGTGCTTAACCTCCTTGGCGGACGATCCCATTGGGAGAAGGTGTCCCGCGGCAACCGCATGGGTGTCGATGGTGGCATCCCCCTTCGGTGAGTTGGGAGCGACGATGTTGTTGTAGAAGTTCCTAACCTTGTGCTCATTCCCGAGGTTCTCGGAGATGTTTTCGAGGGAGCCATCCTTCAGGATGCGGACTGCTTTCTTGATCTCCCCGATGGAGCCCCATCCGTTCTTCTGGTTGACCCCATCCGTGGTTACTGCAACTTCTAAGAAGTCCCCTTCAGGGGAAACTGTGGGGTAGTCTCTTCCGTAGAGGGATTGTGCCGCCACACGGATGGCCCAACCTTGGAGGTATGGGTCCCCGTCCAGTTCTGATATGGTCTTCCCAACTACGCCCTCGAGAATGGATCGGCGGGCATCCCTTGCCTTTTGGTGGAGACGTTCGTTGGCGTTGATCCTCCGGGTCTTGGCAAGTTCTGTCTCCCCGGACTTCTCTTTTTTGATGTCCACTTTGGGTGCCTGTGCGTTAGCGATGATTACCTCATACTCCTCGCCTATCAGATCCATGTCGAGCTTCGTGTCCTGGTGATCTTTCCAGATACCCATCACCTGCTTCGCTTGGGTGACATTCATAAACCAATCTTTCTGTGGGGAGAGGACTGCCAGAACCCCACCCGCCTGTTCCACGGTGGTGTTGTAGTCCGAAGCAAACTCAGATGCGATCCGGTTCGCCCCATCATACCAGTGTGTGGCTCTTGTTCTGACCGCTTCAGGGAAAGCGTCGTGCAGTGCAAGGAGGTTCGTCTTGAGCCACTCGACGAACTTATCCCTCTTGGCATACGGGTCGCTCTCCTTCCGAATGTCCGCCGGGAGATGCGCGTAGTCGATGGTCTTCATCTGTTTCACGAGAAGAGCGTCCGACACGTGAGCCCCGTTGATGTTGGATTCTTGAGTGGTCTCCCTGGGTTTCACCTTAGTCCCCATCTTCGCAGTCCCGACACGGGATGCGTCGTTCACTGCGCTGACCTTCGAGGCAGCGTCTTGATCGGTGACGACCTTCAAAGGCACGTCTGGGAACAACATTTGGCGGGTCTCCTCAGGGTTGTTCGGGTCGAAGTGCTTGACCGTGGAGCGGGTGCCATCACGGAGGGTGGCGTGCATCGAGGCAAGCCTGTCCACCTGAACCGCGGTGGTGGTGTCGAACCTCTTCTGGAGACTGTTCCACATGGACTTGGCCGCTGCCTCCAGGTAGGAGAGTGTGCTCTTCTTGATCTCAGGGTTGGCTCGGAACTGTGCGAGACGTTCCTTGGACACGTTGCCGGTGACCGTGTTGTCGAGCAGATCCCGGAGGGGTTGCTCGGTCTCAGGGGAGGTGGTTGGGGTTTCTGCGGCAGTGCCAATCTGTTCGAGAGCGGACTCCGGAAGCAGTGCATATTTCTGAGTGGCGAACGGGCGGTCAACTGGGTTCACGAAACCAGGTTGTCCCTTCTTGATCGGGACCCCGTCACGGAGGAATGAGTCTGAGTAGTTCACCCATGAGTTTTGCCCACGTGTCTCGGTGGTGATGGCGCGGCGGGCGAGTGGGTCTTTGATCGTCTCAAGGTGCGCTCTCCATGCGGACTCCTCACCGATTGGTCCGAACGAGGAACCGAATGCGGCGTGTGCGATGTAGTCGTGGACTCCACGGAAGACATCATTCACCAGCATAGGACGACCGTTGAGGTCAACCAGTCCGGTGTCCTGGAGCATGGGGTGGGTACCATCCTCGAAGACGGCTGCATTGTCCCCGAAGGTCTTCGCGTCCGTCCCTTGAACCTGTAGGACTCCCGACTTCACCGCATCAATCATCTCAGAGGAGCTGTTGTATGGGGAATCGTCAACCACCTCTAGGGTGATGCCTGCGTCCTGAATCGCTGAGTACTGTTCGAGAACCTCCTTGGCCAGGTTGGCGTAGGCTTGCGGGACTTCTGGGTCTGCACTCCCATCTTCCGGGAGGGCTTCGTACATCTTCGCGATCTGGTTCTGGAGATCCACTTGGTCCTGGGTCGCTGGACGCTGTTCAATATCCTTGGCCACGACGACCTTCCCCTTGGGGAGGAGGGCCTTGTATGTTTCGTACGCCTCCGGTGCGTGGTCTCGGGAAGGGCTGTTCTCTGGGGAGCCAGCATTCAGTGCATCTTGGTGAGCCACGTCCCGGTTGACCAGGGCGTGTGCCTCATCTTCGGACACCCACTTGTCGGCGAGTTCGACCTCGCGATGGAAGTCCTCGGCGTCGATGGTGTTCGTGTATCCCTCAGGGGTGATGCTCTGGAGGTAGGACTCGACGGAAGCTGGGGTCTCGAAGTCTGCCTCAGTGGCGACGACGGGGGCGTCCTCGATCTGCTTGAAGCGGATGTCGGGGGTCTCTTGGTTGAACCTCTCGGAGAGGGGGATCACGTTGCCTTGCTCGTCACGAGTGACGGGGTCGGCGGACTTGATCTGATCTGGCATGAACACCACGTACGCATTCGGTGTCTCTATGGCGTCGAACCCCTCCCGACGGGTCTCTTTAGCGAGGCCCACTCCCTCTTGGACCACCTCGTCCTGTTGCTTGGCGTTGTCCACCTTGAGCCACACATCCAACAGGGTTGGGTTCTTAGCGTTCTCGAAACGGGTAGCATAATACTCCGCGTATGCTCGGTCCTTAGCGAAGAAGAAGAGAGGTCCGAAATTTCCGGACTTGAACTCGTTCCCTCTGAAGTTGGGGGACCCGTGGTGGCCTTTCGTGGTGTAGCCAGCCGCCTTCGCAGCTTCGTCCACCATCCGTTGTTGAGCCTCCACGTCCCCACTCTCGACCGCTTCCATGTAGGCAGCGTCCTCGATCTGCTTGAAGCGGATGTCGGGGCTCTCTTGGTTGAACCTCTCGGAGAGGGGAACTCCAGTGAAAGGCTCAACAGACTTGATTTTATATGGGGATAGAGATGTAGCTACTGATCCGTCCTTATAAACAATCCCATCATGTCCACTGAGTAATCTGATTTCATTTAATCTATGTTGTGCGCCATTTTTTCCAAATAATGTGTTAACTGTGCTTTGTATTCCAGCTTGCTGCCACTTATTAAGTGAGTTAAAGCCTTCACTCCCTACAAACTTAGAGAGCCTGTAAGTAAATTCATGTGTTCCAGTAAGGACGCTCGGCGAATAACCCGAAAAGACCTCTTTCAACAGGCTCGTTTCTTCCGAATTAAGCCCATATGACTTTCCAATTGACTCAATAGAGCGATCAAAGATAACTGGATCGTTCGCGGGGGGAGAGAGGTAATTATTCGAAGAATAATATGGATTATTCAAGGTTAGAGCTACCCGGTAAACGATGCCTCCTGATTTCTCTGCGTAATTTTCAGCATGGCCACCATCTATATCAGTGGAAAAATAGAAACCAGCACCCGCGGCTTGAGATTTGATCCTTTCTGCATCAAAGGACGTAATCCCCTCAGCTCCTCCATGAACCGCTAGGAAACTTTTTGGATTTGCAAGTCCAACCTCTTCCACGATGGATCTTGCCTCATACATATCCTTACCGGTGGCAGTGCCTGCATTGTGCTTTGCCTCAAGCTCGGCATGACGCGCCCAAAGCTTCCTGTAATCAATAAGCTTCCGCTCGCCGTCGATCTGCTTGAAGCGGATGTCCACGGATGCGATGTCTCCCCCGGAAGACGAGGTTCCCAGATCGCGGTACCCCAGGACCCGCTCTTTCTTGAAGGCGGTAACCGTGACGCTGTCGTCAGCGTTCCCACTGAGGACGAGCACGTGTTCCGAGGTCTCACTGAGGTAGATTCCGACGTGGCCACCATATCCAGTCTTACCACCGGTCTTTGGGTTGTCGTTCCACATGACGACGATGTCGCCCTTGGCTGGAGTCGTCGTTGCCTTGCCCTGCTTGAGGAAGGCGCGAGACCCATGGGTGTTGGTGGGTCTTCCGACCTTGGAGAGGGCGTAGCTGACGAACGAGGCACACCATGGGTAGGAATCCTGGTTCTGGTTGATGCTGAACTTCTTAAAGATCTTCTGGATGATTGGGTTCTTCACCGTACCAACCCCCTCACGCTCACCGAGGAACGACTCCGTCTCCGTCACAATCGGGACAGTCGGGCCTTCACTCATCAGTTCCTCCTGGAGACTCATGGGCAGGTAGACGGCGAGTTGATCCGGGTAGTTGTCAAGGATCTGGCTGACCTTCTCACTTGTAGTCAGTGGCGTCTTGGTCTTCTTCGGAGCGGGGGCCGGGGCAACTTGCACAGGGGCAACTTGCACAGGGGCAGCTTGCACAGGGGCAGCTTGCACAGGGGCAGCTTCGACTTGAGCGGCCTCAGCCTCTGTGACTACGACTGCTGTCCCAGCAACGACGTTGAGGTCAACCGGAACACCATCCACTTCTACAAGGACGGAGGCACTCGGGAGGTCTTCGGCAGGTGCAAGGGGAGCGGAGGCAGCGAGGGCTGTGAGTTCCTCGGTGAGGAGTGCTTCGACTTCCTCTTGGCTCACTGGCTCCGCGGTCACCGTGGTGGCAACCCCACCTACCTCCGGCGCAACCGACACGACGTTCACGTCGGGAGTTGGGATCGTGGTTGCTGTGAGGATGATGGACGCACTGATGAGTCTCGCGTTCTTCCAGATCGCTTTGAGGAATCCCCTGAGCTTGGTGGACACGTCCCGCAGCACGGCGGCGGACCACTCGGCGTAGGATTCAAACTTGTTCATCTTCCCGACGGCTTGGGCCACGAGTTCCGGTGCGGCTTCGAGAGCTGCCTCGGCTGTCTCCGGGCTGTCGTCGAGTTCACCATCCCGCTCGTTGGCGAGCCTATCTCCCTCAGCTTGGTACTTGTCAAGCTCCACCTCCTCTGCGGCCTTCGTCTCGGGATCAACTTGGGAACCGGTGCCCACGTTATCGACGTGCGCCACAGGACCCCACCGGCCCTCTTGTGACTCCATCAAGGAGATCATGTCCCCCATGATCTTGCTCAATCCACCCTGCTTGCCCGCCTTGCCACTACGGAGGAGTCCTACCAGTGTTTCGAGGACCACTTGGAGCCAGTTCTTGTCCCCTTCCTTGGTCAGGCGACTGACCTCTTCTTGGAACGCCTTGTCCGTGAACATGTGGGTGATGAACTCGTCGGTGTTGGAGAGTGCGTAATTGAACTTCGGGTCGGCGAGGGGGGCCAGGGACTCCCTGATTTTGCCGAGCCTCTTGACTATTTCCTTCTGTGAGTCGGTCTCCGGGTTGCGGACAGCGTAGAGGGATGCAGCGTGAAGGAGTTCGTGGAGTGTGGTGTCTACCGACCCCATGTCCCCTTGTGCGTTGGAGGTGTTGACCAGGATCTGACCGGCACCCTCGACGTAGGCTCCAGCGAACCGACCCGCCGCCATGTCGATCATGGTCAGCTTGGTACCACCGACCATGCCAGGGAACTGGAGGAGCAACTCAGCCACCACTTTCTCGTTGGGAAGCCCGGTCTCTGCGACCGACTTGAGGAAGGACTCCGTGCCCCCTGAAAATTTGTGCTTGTTGAGATCCGCGATGTTCTTCTTGCGGGCTGCGGGGGTAGCCGTCCCTACAGGGGCCGCTTCTCCGGTTCCACCCATGGCAACCACCACGGGTTCACTGCGAGCACCCTCCATGAAGAAGCCTGCGTTGGCATCCGACATCCCCGTGGTGTCGATCCCCTTGGCGGCGAGGAACTTGTCCACCGTGGCACGGTTCTCTCGGACTGCTTGGGCACGTTGGCCGGGGGGTTGACTGAGGATGGGGGCCAAGGACTTGGCCTCCTTTGGGGTAATTGGGTCAGTGTCCTTCGGCTCGTAGAAGACGTCCTCTACGGAAAGGGGGTTCTCATCTGTACCGAGATCCAGCTCCGTCTGACCAACCACAGGGGTAGGACCTGTGTCTGGTTGTCCTTCAGGTAGCGTGGAAAAGGCACGGGAAGTGGCAGGTCCGGGGGATTCTTGCGGTGCTTGGCCTTCTCCGACGGAATCCTCTGACAATTCCTCTAAGTTATTAACCTCCAGCTCGGCAGCAATATCTCTACCAGAAACGTCAATACCTTCGGCGGGTGCCGGGAGACCTTCTGGAAGAACTTCTGGAAGAACTTCGTTGCCCTCGACATCGAGGATCGGACTCTCGATGGCGGGAGCCTCAGTCCGGGGTACTCGGACACCGGTCTCCGGGTCGATCTGGAAGTCTCCGTCTACGGTAGTGATGCTTTGCGGAGTGCCAGGAACTCCATCTCCAGCTCCAGCCATTCCTGGGTCGCCTGCTTGCGGGATACCCCCTGCGCCAACCTCCCCTTCAGGAAGGATTTCCGGGGTGGCGGGATCTTGACGGGCTTGTTGTGGGAGTCCAAAGGCAAACCTTCGGAGGACTGCTGCGGTTTCTGGGCTGGTGTCATTGAGTTGTTTTGCGGTGTCGAGAACCATCTCCATGCGGGCCCTCCTCTCTAAGGTGCCGCTCGGTTTGGCTCCTGCAAAAGTCCCCTTGGCGAGGACAACACCGGACCCCATGGATGCACCTAGCAGACTGGCGTACCCAGCCTCCTTGACGGCGTCCATGATGTTGATATCTTCGCCGGTCGCGATCTTCTCGTTGAAGTACTGACCCATCTGGTCGAGTGCTTCCTCCGCACCTTCTTCCATTCCGGGCTTGCCTATGGTCTTGAAGAACGAGGTGGTCGATTTCTTGTAGACCGAGGTGAGCATGGCTGTGGCACTCGCCATGTCGATGCCTTCTTTAACGGAGGGAGACAACTTGCCCCAGTCCGCCTTCATTCGGTTGTAGACCCCGCCGAGTTGGCGGCGGGTCATCCCGGAGTAGATCCGCTCCATACCGGCCTTGCCGAGGAAAGAGAATCCACCCACCACGGCGGTCGTAATCATACCACCCACCACGGCGGTCTTGAGAGATTTGTCGCGGAGTTCTTCTTTCGAGTAGATCGGTGTCCCGTTGGGGTGGGTCTGCCCTTCGAGGGTCGAGTAGATCGAGGCGTAGGTGGAGCCAGCACTGCGGGTGAAGGCGGTGCTGAGGTAGGTCGCCGTCGTCACCCCCTTGGTGAACCGCTTGGTGAGGTCCTGCCCCACCTGGGTCAGGATCTGTTCGGTCCCGACCCCCTTCACTGCGTGTTTCTTAGCGTAGCCAGAGAGCATACTCTTGGACCCGGCGGAAAGGGACTCGCGGATCATGCTCTTGACGCCTGCACGGAGTGAGGTCTTCGCAGCCACGAGTGCGGCACCCGCTCCACCTGTTGCGATGGTGATACCCACGTCAGCGGCGACGGGGGCTACGAGCTTCATAACATCATACCCAAATCCAAGGTTCTTTCCGAACACTTGAGCCTGGGCTCTGCGGGCAGCGTCTCGCTTTTGGAGCTGGATCAACCCATCCCGCGCGGACTCGTTGCCGAACAGGGTGGCCCCCATCATTACCAGACCCGCAGTGGCATCGACGACGGATTCAACCCCACCGGTCGCCATGTCTCGGAACTTCGAGTGGTTGTCGGGGTTGGACATCCACTCGTCGAGGATCTCGGCATCGGTGGCACCGGCACTCTTCTTGTTCTCGAAGAAGTTGACGAATCTGACCTTACCACCCGGCTTGGTAATCGTGTCGGTGATCCCGTAGACAACTCCAAGGACTCCCTCCTGGTTGTCCATGGTCTCGGCCTCGATGATCGTGTTGAATACTCCTGGCGCGTAGGCAGATATCATGGCGTCCCGATTGTCGATGAGCATCTGCTTCTGAGACTCGGGGATGATCTTGGATTCCCGAAGGGTTTTGTCGAAGACATCCTTTTGGAGCATCACACCCATGGGGATGTGTGCTCCACCACCGGATAGGATCTTGACGTTGGAGTCGAGGTCCTCCATGTTGGTCTCTGGGGAAGCGAGGGTGGTGAGGAAGTCGCGAGAGAACTTCTCCCGCTCCTCTGGGGTGTACTCACTGGCGAACCCCGCGGCGGAGATGGCGAGGTTGATCTTGTCCACTGTCCACGGGTTGATCTCATACCCTTTGTCGAGTGCCTTCTGTTGTGAGTCAACGACCTCCGCGAGGTTCTTATCACGGCCCAGCATGTCTCCAAAGACCTGGAAGAAATCCTGCTTCCGGTCAAGCTCCGCCTTGGGAACGGTGTACCCCTCAGGGACAGAGAGTTTGTCTCGCACCGCCGAGATGAGTCCTGTATCCAACTCTGGGTTGGCAGCGAAGTGCATGGAAAGGGCTTTGTCATCCCCGGCAAGTGCGATGAGGGATGGCGAGATTTCGAGACGTTCGTGGAACTCCCCATCCACCTCGTCCCGCAAAACTGCGAATGGTAGGTCTCCATTGTTGAGGGCCTTGCGCTTGGCATGGTTCTCTTCTTTTGAGGATACCAGGGAGGTGTATAGGGCTTGTCCTACTTCCAGGCTGTCCTCGTAGGCTTCTGGGTCCTCGTAGCTGTTGCGAACCTTGTCGCTCTTCAGCGCGTTCAAGGTGCGAGCGGCATCCTCCAATTCCGGGTTCTCTGTCCACCGGGCTACGATTTCCTCACTCCCCTTTTGTTTGCTCTGGAAGAAGGTATCGACTGGGTCTTCACCCATATCCAATCCCTCATCCGTTGCCTTCTGGATGAGGAGTCCGTCGATGTTTGCAACTAACTTGTCATCCCACTGGCCGGTATCCAGTAGCTCCCTCTTGGAGTAATCTGAGTACCCCCGATACGTTTGAAGCTTGTCGTCAGATGGATTCTCGGCAGCGAAGTCTTTGAATGATTTCATTTCGGGGTTCCGGCAAAGCGGACCCACTTCTACACACCGACGGGGGGAGGCGCAAGTCTGGATTCCTGGTTACTGTGTCCTGCTCAAAAATAAGACTGCCGGGTGTCTTTATTATTTCGCCTCCTTTTTCAATCTTGAGCGGAAGCCATACCGCAAACCAAGCGATAAAAACTGCCGCAGCAAGACCAAGAGCTATGAAGAAAAATTGAATCATCCTTGGCCTGTTGCTTTATTAAACCAGCGGATTGCGCCAGCCTAGCGGAGTTTCTTCAGGAAAGCGTCCCGGACCTCCTCGGCTGCTTCCCGGGTCTTGCCGGTCCCGACCTGCTTGTTGCCGATGCGAACGAAGAAGGGATCTCGCTCGTACACGTACAGTCCTGGCTTGAGTTTGGTGGGCACGTTCTTCTTGCGTGGCCGGATCGTGGCTCCCTCTTCCTCCAGCATCTTCCGGAAGAAGTCCTGTGCCTCCTGCTTGGCACCGCGTGGGGTCCGGGAAGATAGCATTCGCCTACGTTCGGAGCCGTTGACCCAGAACCTCACTCGGAACCCGTCGCCTGCCTTGCTGTAACCTCGACCGCGTGTTGGATCGGGGATTTCTATTGTTTGTGTGCTCATAAATTTGCTGTTCAGTTCCAGTCAATGGAATCGTCGCTCCAGACCGTGCAGTCAACGCAGTGCTGTCCACAGCACGCGCCTTCTGTTTGCCCTCGTTCACCGCAGTCGGTCAAATTGTAGGGCAGCTTGGTCTCGGTGGCCGGAGCCTCGGGAGTGGGTAGTGGTGGTGTCATGGGGCTATTGTTTTTCTCTGATGAGGGTGACTTTGATCTGGCAGTCCTTAGGCTCCCCCTTGAGGAACTCCTTGGTCTCATGGTCATGGTATCCCTCCCCACTGTGGAGCTCGATCCGGACATCCACACCTGACCCTACCAGACTCTTGGAGATCGCTTCGCTGATTTCTAGGAAGCCTCTCGTGAGGTTCTCCCGGGCTCCTTCGTCCGGGACATCGAAGTACCAGGTCTCCAGTCTCTTGTTTTCGTTCATGGCACCCAGAAACCCGCAGCCCCCTCTCGGGAACTGCGGGCGATTCAATCTGGGTTTCCCCTTGTGAGTCAGTCGGTGGGGTTACTTCGCGACCTTCTTCGGAGCACGTTTGGCTCTGGCCTTAGCCGGTGCCTTCGGTGTGTCGTTCAGGACGATGGGTTCCTCGGTGACGGGTTCCTCGAACTCGGCGGTGACGAAAACCTCGATCTGGGCTGCGCTCTTGCCTCGGACGCTTTTCAGGAACTTGTCCCGGTCAGTGCCGTCGAGGATGCGAGTGCGACCTTCGAGTCGGGCGTACAAGTTGCCGTCGTTTGGGTTGTCCTGGTAGCTTGGCTTGCGGTCGAGTGGTGGTGTGTCCTCGTGGTTCTGGCGATTGATGATTTCAATGGAGTGCATATTGGTAGTTGGTAAAGGGTTCCGGGCTCTCCCGGTGGTCTCGCTAATTTCCGGTCTCCCGGCACAAGGTGCTCGCGTTTAACACCTTCCTTTTCCTTACGAATTACCTGATGGATTACTGTCCAAATACTATGTTTCTATTTCATTATGCTGGTCGCCGACTAGCGGTCTTGTGGGAGGATACTGGAGTCCTTAGATTC
>TARA_R110000824_G_scaffold7271_4_pt1 | contig 12459 bp, 16 predicted proteins | sample TARA_R110000824 | Tara Oceans TARA_R110000824 (sample SAMEA4397747) | marine metagenome | biome: Polar Biome; feature: [MES] marine water layer (ENVO:01000295) within the mesopelagic zone...; material: water (ENVO:00002006), including particulate matter (ENVO:01000060) such as...... | reverse complement strand
TCTTCTGATTTATATACCATCTGAACAATTTTATAATATGGATCTTCCTTGAGTAAGTCTACCAAAGAACCACTGTTAAAGTACGCAATGTCGGCCGCATCATTGACCATATCTCTAAAAACTTCGATACACTCATCAAGCTCTTTTAGGTCTTGTTCCGCCAACTCTGCATATTCTTCCAGATGGTGTATTGGGCCTGAAAAATCTTCAAAAGTATTTTCTTTTATTTCTCTTGCTAATAATAAATTATAATATGCTTTAACTAGAAATTTGTTTGTAAGCTTTTTAGACATTGTTATCCCTCGTGCGTGTACCGTAAGTACCCATGTGGCCTAGCAGATCAACAATTTTTCAATTTCGAAATTGGCTGATTTTAATAGGAACTTTTGAAAACTCTTCAAATTGTTGGGCGATGGGTCGGAAGCATACGTCATTATGCTCTTCTGAAGGGAAGAAAAATACGCATTCAGCGTGTTTAAGGTTCTAGTCAATTCCTCCCCCAGTACTTCCGCTTGAAGTTCATTGAACTCTTTTTGCTTATTAAAGATCAAATCTTCAGACGCATGATCGGCAACACCCCTTATGCTACCAAACTTGGAATAATCTTTCCCAGCGCCAAGAAGACCTCTAGAATCTTTTTCAGGCATTAGACGGTTTTCTGGGTTTATTACAAAATAGCCGTCCTGCATTGGGATATCGTAGGAAGCAACATATTCTGAAGCACTCTCGGATGTTATCAGAGCAGTTGTAATGGAAAATCGATCTAAACTGCCGCCAGTGGCACCTCTCGGCTTACCAAAGAAAACATAAAACAGGCCGGCCGGATATGGAGAATATCCTCCTTCAAAAATCGCCACTTTATCATTTTTATCTGTATATTTAAAAGGTACACCAACTGTGGCTAATAAATCCACTATGGAACCCTTAACCCCCGACTTCTTTGTCTTCAACGAAACACCAATGTTATCAAATCCAAGATCTGCAATGTCGTTAAATATTGTACCTGCGATTTTCGTGCCGGTAGAAACGACCGAGCCGCCTAATAGTTTAGACAAAAAAGCTTCGTTGACGAATCCGGCGGCGGCTTCATTATAGTTTGATAATATTCTAGAATAAGCAGAATTAATTAAAAGTCTTTTAGAGATTGTGCCTATATCTGTACATTCGCCAAACTCTGTGTCGGACTTTTCTTTACTTTGAAAAAAAGAAATTAGATAATCATTCAAGCCCATAGCAGAATTTAAATTTTCAGGCTTATTGAATTGTTTTAAAATATTAAAACTCTCTTCTAGGGAAATATCAGTTTCCGCTGTTTCCGTGCGCGACACGAACATGGTGACAATATTGCCAATGTCCAAAAAATCTTTCGACGTCGCTTTCTCGTCGTCGGCTTTTTTGTCTTTCATAACTCCGACTTCGGGAGAAACTGACTCTTCCCGTAAAAGCTCCAGAATGGGATTAAGCTGTTCGGAAATCATCTCTTCCAAAGATATCTTCCCTGGGCTGAAAAAACTATCTATTTTTTTATCAATTTTATCTTGTTGCATAGTAAAATAATTAGTTCTGGAAAAAAGCAATTGCTTATATTATTTTGTCTGCAAATCCACACTTAACTGCTTCTTTTGCATCCAAATAAACATTTTGATTTGATTCTAGAACCTCCCTTATATCCTCTTCACACAAATGAGTTTCTTTAACAAGGCAAGCTATGTATCTTTCCTGAAACCATTCAATTTCCTTAATCTCCATCTTTAAGATTTCAAAACACTCTGGATATGGAGGCATGCCCTTTACGTTGTGAATCATCAAGCGGCAGTTAGCACCGATCCTCCTCTTGCCTTTCTTTCCAGCTGCCAAAAGAAGTGTCCCGGCAGACATTATTTTTCCCACGCCTATTGTATGTATTGGATATGTCTTTTGCACGTGTTTCATTGTATCATACACAGAAAACATTTCAACGGCATCACCACCGTGTGTAGAGATAAGAAACTTAATTGGCTTAGGATCCCTAAGACCAGCCTCACATGCTAATTTTTGGCCATATAAAGTGTGAACAATTTCTGAACACTCCTCTTCTTCCACTTTTCCATACAAAGACAATAGATACGGGATGTTTTCTTTCGGCTCTTCTTCTTCAAGAATTTGCTTGATCTGTTCTTCACCTTTTTCCTTCTTCTTTTTTTTGCCCATGTTTATCCCCCTAAACCACTTTTGATTTTATTGACTTTTCGCACAGCCTGTTCCCAGTTAGAAAAGCCCATAACCGATTGAAAATTTTTGGGAAAACAGTTTATCATGCTTACTATAACATTATTTCTCCAATGCTCCATCGCCGCCTCATCCATCTTCTTCATAGTTTGAATATGCTCTTCTGGGAAATCACAAGTTTCCATTGTTTCATATTTTGTCTTTAATATAAAATCGATGTCGCTATTCAACGTGGTAAGCATCACTAAACATCTAATTGATGTCTCCTTGTACAAAGTTATAGCATGCGAATAGTTTAATACTCGACATGAAAACATATACAATACAACGCCTATTGATGCCCATAGCGCCTCATACAAAATCGGAATTTCTTCTAACATTCAAGTTCCCAAGGTTAAATCTTTTGTTAAAAAACAAAAGCCATCCTAACATTTCTATCAGATGGCTCTTCTTCTTACTTTTAATTTTAGAACGGATATAATTTTTTAGCTTTCTTCTAAGGAAGAACTGCTCTGCAGCTGGCAAAGCATGCCAGTTCAATTTAAAACTTCTCTGCTAGAATTCTCTTGGCGACTCGCGCTACGACCCTCTTGATCAAGGCTTCTTTAAGCTGAACGTCATCAACGATCTCTATGTCGGCTTCATCTAAAGTTTTTAAAACCTTTTCCATGAGATCTTCTTCCGGGGGAGCTAGTTCTTCTTCCGGGGGAGCTAGTTCTTCTTCCGGGGGAGCTAGTTCTCCTTCTTCAGCAGGAAGCTCCTCTCCTCCACCGCCTTCAATCTCAATTTCAACATCGAGAGCGACAGCAACAGCTTCAACGGCTTTTCTAGCTAGTTCTTCACGACCTTCTTCAGGCACTTCCTCTTCGACAGATACATCGAGATCGGTATCGTCGGGTACTTCCTCTTCGACAGGTACATCTAGTTCCTCTTCGTCGCGAGCGCCTAGGTACGCTCCGCCCATGGCTTCTTCCACAGGGTCCTCTTCTTCCATTTCACTAATAAAATTTTCGCTTAAACGATTCATATCAGCTAGTTTCATGAAGCGACGGATTGTATTTTCGTTAAGAAGTTTCTTGGCCATGTTATAAAATCTCCTGAGATTAATCTACAGTTATAAGTAGTTTGTAGAATATAAAAAAGCTATTTTACAAAAAATTTCGTAATTTGATCTTTTTTGATAATTTCTTCAATGCCTGCACCTGTATTTGTTGGACCCTGACAAAGCTAACGTGCAACCTTTCAGCTATTTCGCGAAAAGTTAATTCCTTGTATTTGTCAACTGTAATTAGTGAACAATTCAAATCGCCCTCATAATCAATCCAATATCTGCATTTTTCTTTTCTACAAGGACAATTGTGTTTTTGATGAAAGTCTTTACAGTTCATAGTTCTGAGTGCTCCCGTTCAATCATATCAAATATGCTTTCAATCTCTTCTTCGTTAAAGGCGAATTTATCTACATTTTCTGCTGCTTTGATATGCATCTTCTCCGAATCTTTTCTTTTCTTTGCACTCTGGTCGCCCTTGAGTTCTTTTTGTTCCTCGACCAAAGATATGACCCTCTCATCTCTTTCCAGATAAGCGGTTATCAAAATTCTAAAGAATTCTGAAAATCTGAAGCCGTCATATTTTATTCTAATTTTAAGATCAAGGTGCCTCTTGGGCGTGTCAAAAAATGATATTTTCTTATTCTTGGTCATTCTTGAAAATTTGCGAATCAATGTAGTCTCTTAAATAAGATTCACTATATCCAGAATAAAAATTGGGATCCTCTGGAAAGTCAAGCTCCTCAGCGTTTCCGTCTATAAAAACCATTATAGTGGGTACGCCATCGATATCGAAAACATCTAAAATTTGTGGATATATATCAATATCTATGGTCGCAAATCTTATTGCACTTCCGTAGTGCGCCTGCAAGCGTATAAAAACAGAATTTAATCCCTTACACAAAGAACAAGTTTTCTTACTAAATTTTAACAAGCACGGAGTTTTTGAATCTAATACTTCACGTTGAAAATTATTCAGTGTTATGTTTATCATTTTCTAACCTCGCTATAAAATCTTGTGCTTTCTTCCAACATGTTGGACAATAGAGTCTAACCTTCTCTTCCTTATTCCTCACTACAACATACCAAGAAGTGACCATCTCTTTGTCGGTCTTGTCAAATTCTTTATTACATGTTAAGCAGCGATCAGGCGCTTTGCCAAATAGACGTATCTTTTCCGACAATTCTTTCTCAAGCTTTTTATTATTTTTGTTTTTTATCTTTACACTCACTTCTTATCCGTCGAGCCTAGGGCGCCATCACCGCGATCACTGATCGTAATTGGATACCATTCATAAAGATTGTCTTCACTGGTAGCTACTGCTCGGAAATGAACAACAGGAATTAAAACCACTTGAGCAATTCTCTCCCCTGGTTTAATGTATTGTACATCTTTTCCAACGTTGTGAAGATTAATAAATACTTCTCCATCATATCCAGAATCAATCACACAAGCACCAACAAGTAAACTCCTTTTTGCTGCCACGCTTGAACGATTCTTTACTTCTAGCATGTAACCGTGAGGTATACCAAATTTTAAACCAGTCGGAATTATAGCACACCCTCCCGGCTTTATAATAACGTTACATCCAACCGAGGGCAAGCCACTAGGTGGAATGTAACGGATATCCAGGCCGGCGTCAGATGGATTCGCCCTATATGGTGCACCTTCGTCTCCTCTCAACATGTGATATTCTAGTATCATTTTTATTCTCCTCTGATAATAAAGCCAGCTAAAGCTTTCTTTTTATATTGTCTTAAAAACTTTGATATTTCCTTACGAGTGTCCAAATTCCACTCCCCTTCTGCTCGAAAAAAGACTGTTGTCGTGTTTGGAGAATAGTGATCCCATTCAATAACAATATCGGGGAATGGATTTTCTTCTTCTATCCACTGTTCAAATGCCTTTTTCATTTCCTCAATCATTCTAACCTCTCATATAATACGATATTAGCCAACACAAGTCAAGCTAAAAGTTTAAAATTATGGCGAATTGATCTCGTAGAAAAGCCCCACTGCTCACTATATTCTAACTTGCTCATATAAGGTCGGTTAAGAAAAATCTTATCTTTCTCAGGCCGAACACCCCAACACTTAATTTTAGTTACTTTGTTGGCGGAATCGACAACTTCCACAATCCAATATTCTTTACCGTGTTTGGTCTTCTTAACGTGTATCTTTCTTGGAACAAACCAAACCAACTGTAAATCTGGGTCAAAGTTTGAAATGGGTGGAACATATTTTTCCTCCAATCTTTTTATAAGCTGTGGACTTACCACTTTATGAAACGGGAATGTTCCAGTCAGTGAAGCCAAAAATTCAATTTTTTCCTCTTCTGTGAAATCTCCCTCTGGTTCATAAAGTTCAATATTCTCCAAAAATTTCTTAAGAGATTTTGGGCGGTCAACAGCTACACAAGACCAAAAATGTTTGAGACCACTGAAGCGGTCGTCCATGAGACAGTTCAAGGCCTGGCTTCTTATGAGAACATCTAAAGCCTTTTTGTTAAGCTTTGAATAGACTACCTCTTCATGAAACAATAACTGGTCTACTGTCCCAAATGGGCGATGAGTCATTATCTGCTCAACAGCTTTCTCGCCCAAACCCTTGATGGAGGTTAGGGGCTGGACGAGGCTTTTGCCGTCATCCGAAATAACCCACGTGGGTCCAGAAATATTAATATTCATTGGCTCAATATTAAACCCGAAACTCTTTGCGATGTTTATTGCGCTTTCTTTTCTAGACTCAGGTTCTTTATCAAGGAAAGCTGCCATCCATTCTTCTGGGTAATAATTAAGCAGCCACGCACACTGATAAGAAATCAAACAATAGCTTACAGCATGTGACTTATTAAATCCATAGCCAGAGAAATATTCAAAAGTTGCCCAAAGCTTTTCAGCATCACTTTTTGTGATATCCTTTTCAAGACAGCCCTGGATAAATTTCTTCTTTATTTCTATCTTCTGATCATACCCCTTGGTCGAACCTTTCTTCGTGAGAAGCTTTCTTAGGATATTGCCCTCATCAAGAGAAATATCTTTTCCCAGGCGGTGTGCCAATAAAGCAATTTGTTCTTGAAAAATAAGAAACCCGTAAGTATCCTCTGTTACTTCTTTAACAATGGGGTGAATATATTTCACCTCATGGGGATTTCTTTTAGCAGCTACATAGTTTTTATCAACCTCTGCGCTCAAGGGCCCAGGGCGATAAATTGATGTGATCGCAGACAAGTCAATAATATTTGCCGGCTTTACACGCTTACAAAACTCTTGTGCGCCACCTTGTGTGAACTGAAATATACCAGCGAATTTGCCCTCTTGGAAGATGTTTTTCCACACATTTTTATCATCGAGGTCTACGTTGTCTGGGTGTAGCCACTTGCTGTAAAACTCCCAGACATCATCATTCGTTGGGTTTGAATAGTTCTCGTGTCTCTTGAGAATGTTAACAATTGCTTGCTCAATCATCTCAATTGTTGAAAGCCCCAGGATATCAAACTTAATGAAACCCATGGGCTCAAGATGACGAACCGTCTGGCCCTCAGACCACGGTGTCTGTGTTGTACCGCCTGAATTAATGAGCGGCATGTGATAGTCCAGATCTTCACCAATTACAACTCCACCAGCGTGTCGGCTGACCGCACGAATTTGACCGTGTAGAGCTTCAATGTGCGTCTTTACTTTCGGATATTTATTAAGAAACTTGCGAAGACTATCGGAGAAGTCCATAACCTCTTCAAAGGTCGGTATGTACATCCCAGCTTTAATTCCATGCTTCTTCTTAGCCAAAGGTGTAGCTTCCAAAAGCATTTTGCTTGTAACCGCATTCACCTCAGCCCAAGGGATATCATAGAACTTTGCGATATCTTTAACTAAAGATCGTAACTTGAGTGTATTAAAATTAGATATGGGAACAACCGTAGTTCTGCCCCACTCTTCAATCAAGTGCTCTTTGAGCCGCATCGGATTTGCAACATCGTAATCAATATCTGGATAGCCCTTGCCATCACGAGTCAAGAATCTCTCAAAGAGTAGTTCATGTCTTATCGGATCAATTTGTGTAATGTCTAGAGCGTATGAAATAAGTGCGCCTGCAGCAGACCCCCTACCAGGACCAACTAAAGATAACTCATGAGCCTTGTCTGATACGGCCTTCATCGTCAAAAAATACTTCGCAAAACCACGATGTTCAATAACTTCCAGTTCCTTATTCAGCCTCTCCTTGTAGAGATCATTATTTAAATTACGCTGGCTTAGACCCAACATGCACATATCCCTCAAAGCTTTGTCGGCACAATCGTATCCCTCGGGGATAACAAATTCTGGAAGTCGGACTGTATTGTCGGGGATGAAATCTTCAATTCTATTCATTGCGATATCATGTGTTCTTTTAATTGATTCTAAAATCAGTTCGTCGTCATACTCAAATCCAGCCTCTGCCGAATACTTCTTGTACGCCTCCCACATCTGATCGCCATTCTTTGGATATAGCTCATATCCAATCTCTTCAACAGATTCTGGTAAATCTCCCGAAAGCCACGATGGCATCTTCTTACCAAGCCATGAAATACGTTTGTAAAGTTCTCTGTCCTTCCACGCATCAGGATGTGGATAGTGTGAGTCGGCTGTGCAGATCAATTTAATATCATACTCCTTACAAGCACGAATAATGTATTGATTTAATTCATGCTGCTCTGGAATATTGTTCCACTGTAGTTCACCGTACCAACGATCCCCAAAGATGGAGATCATTTTTTCGGATGTTTCCCGCATAGCTTGCAGGACAGCTTCTTCACCTTGCTCTCTATTCTCCCAAAAACATCCAGCGTAAACACCGCCAAGACAAGCAGACGTACTAATAAGCCCAGTATTATTTTGTTTGAGAATTTCATAATCGACCCGCGGATATCTATAAAAATTACCTGATTGGTAACTTAAGGATACAATCTTAAATAGATTGTTTAAACCTTCTTGGCTTTGTGCCAAGAGAACTAAGTGCCTTCTGCGATTAAGAATATTTTTGGCTTTACGAGTTTCTTCCTCGTCTTCAATAACCGTCGCAGAAATCTCTTCTTTCTTCACTCTCTTCTTTAAAGCTTTATTTTCTTCATATTCCTGCTTCCACTCTGCGACCGAAGGCACAAAATAAGCCTCCATACCATAAATAGCTTTAAACTCTTTGCCCTCGGAGCGCATCTTTTCTAAATGCGTAACCATGTGGGGCAAAGAATTCATATTGCCGTGGTTTGTAATGGCGTGTGCCTCTAAACCATTCTCATAAGCAAAATCAAAATGTTCGTGTGGGAACCCCAGGCCATCACCTACGCTAAAACCATCATGCGCGTGTAGACCTACAAAAGGTATATTAGAACTCACAAATCCTCCAAGAGGCTACTGATCTCCTCAATAGTTTCCATAAACTCAAGATCGTCTGGTGTTAAAAATTTAAGTTCTTCGACTAGTTCCATAATTTCTTCTTTCTTTAATTGCACTTCTTTAGACTCATAAATTGACTCGACAAAAGCTTCCTGTTCCAGGCTCAAATTAACATGATTTAGCGGGAAATCCACTCCCTCCTTAATTTGTGGAATTATGTTGTTGTAATAATTTGCCTTCATAGCTCTCTCCTCCCATTTTAGACGGGTGTACTTCCTAATTATTCGATATCATTTCCAATAGGAGCAAATTCGTGATAATATAGAATTGATTTGGGTGGTCGCCGTACACTCTTACGCTCTTCTGAACCTAAATATTCGCACAAATTCTCCCAACTGTCAATATTAAAGTACCATTCAACTTCAGTTTTTTCTCCCTCTTCGATGTCAAAGTCAAAAACATCTGATAAAGAAAAGAATCTAGCGGAATATCTCTCCTCTATTGGCAGTCTCTCTATGCCAAACTGATGGGATGTTTGGCCCTCGGCTTTGCGGTACAAGCCCGTGCCCCTCTTTTTGATCGCCTTTCTAAATTTTTCGGCCTGCTCAAAACAGAGTGTAAACGGCAAATACTCATCGTCAATAATAGTTTTACCTTTATGCGAGAAAAAAACATTCTGATTCGAAACTATTTTTGAACGATTGGTTTTTATATCTGTAATCGGATATAGCCCATATGGAAAAGTTACAAAATACCTTCTAGGAGTTAGCCATTTACTTAGAGCATGGCACATCTTCTTAGCAGTATATATTCCGTAGATCACACTCCACGATAAACAATCTCTTCTAAACCGATCATTCGGATGTACGGGTACATAAAAAATAGGGATTTCTCTTCTATTTTCTGATGGCCTGCTTTGATACTTTGTTCTCACAACCTTTTGTGGATCTTGTATGTAGTCGCCCAAACGATGACGAATAAGTGGCTGCATGTCGTCATGACAAACTATCCATATAGTTCGACATCCAGCATACGCACATTCAACAACTGCATGCTCAATCGCCAAGAAATTAGAAGCGACTGGTTGTAAGCAATCGTGCCATGGAAAGCTATAATCTAATTTTTGGCCAGCAACAGGTATTATGCCAGCTATATGCGAACTATCTTTTTTCACAACTGAACAAACTACTGAACAAATTATAAATGTATTTATTATTATTCATATTTTTAGCATATTCTTTTAATATATCTTCAAATGATAGATTTAAGAATTTTATACTGTCAGAATTTTGATACAAATTTTTATTTATTGGAATTGTTTCCCTCATAGTGGGTTCGACCTTGAAGGCATAATAGCATCTTTTTATCTTTTTCTTTGTTTTCCAGCCATTCATATTGCCCCTGATCCCGTTCTGCTTCATGATTTTTAATACTTTAAATCTTGCATATGTATCTGAATACTCAAAATCCTGTAGCTGATCCCTGGTCAAGTATGATATCGTTAAAATGTCCTTTAGTGATAATTGCTCGCCATCAACTCTGTCAGTTGGATAAAGATATACCTCATCGACAAAGTGATCTCCAGTGCGCAAATAATCTATTTTTTGATTCATGCCATTTGTAATGTTCATCCAATCATATATTTTATATAAATTATTTGCTGGTTTCAAAACTTCGTTTGGAATATTCTGAATTAAATCCGGATCAAATACAATTAATTCCTCGTATTGAATTTTGGCAAATCTCGTATTATTTGTCGTGACGCGTATAGTATTATTCGCTTCTAGTCTTATAGCTTTAACTTTGTCGGAAAACAAAACATTGCCAGATAATGAAAGATTCCACACCAATCTATTCCACACATCTCGCTTTAGTAAACCAATGGTTTTAGAGCCCGAAAAGGTCTTCAAATCAACAGCGGTGTTCTCCATAAGAAGTGGACTCAAGTCGATGCCTGGATCTAAAAACTCAAAAAATCTTGGTATTGTTTCAGAATTATAGATAATAGGGAGATTGTACACAAAAGCATACAGTACTGCTTCCAGGGTGCCACCGATGACAACTTCATTATGCTGATAAATGTGGTTTCTTATTCTATTCGTCGTCTGGTCCATATTCTTCGTAATATTCTACCATTTTTTTACGAAGATTTCCAGCGGTTTTTAAAACTTTTCTTGAATATCTGCTTCCACGTTGTTTGACCCCTCCGTACCTACACCTACTTGGGCCGGCGTTATACATACACAGGGCAACTTTCATATTACCATTAGCATATCTTTTTGGTCTTAAAACATTGTTCAACATTTTTACACCAGTTTTTAACGCTAACGTTGGATTGTCCATAAGCTGTTTACAAGTAACCCTGGGATCCCTTGACCACCTAGGGATAACTTGAGTTAATCCACAGGCACCAGCCCGACTTTTTGCGGTTGGGGTCCATTTGCTTTCATGGTATATTAGAGACATTATAATTTCAGGCTGAATATCATAATCCTCTGACAGTTCTTTTATTGTTCTTGTGTGCTCACAAATATATTCGGGATTTGGCAAACCAATCATGTATGCAGACATACAAAGTGCTGTTGCAGATACTATCATTATTTTTATTCCTTATATTGCGAAGAGGTGTAACCCACGCTACAAAGAACAACACAAAGTAAATTGAACATCAGCGCAGTTTGATCAAAAGATATAAAGTTGGATATAGCCAGAACAAGATTAATAAATATTCCTAGCCCCCAAAACCATGGCATTGAAAATAATCTTTTTAACATAATAAGCCTCCTAAAAGCATTAAAGCCCAGGGCTTAAGCCCTGGGCAAGTTTCTTAAGTATCTCTACTTAAACCTTATGCGTATTTTACGCTTCTTCTTCACTTCTGTTAACTCTTTTTTTCTGCTCTCTATAGCATTATAAAAAGCACGAGCAGCCATTTGCCTGACAGTGTCCCAACTTTCGTCCAAAATCTCGACGGCGAGGACTCTTAATTGTTCATTCCATATTTTGGAAGACGGGAACACTGGTATACCCACCGCAATATGCATCCACATCTCGGGGCCGTCCCATCGAATATTAACAGCTGTGTATCTTTTTATACTTTTTGCTGTCCGACTCAGGTCGCGACTGGCTTCTGATAGGGGCAACTCTTTTTGTTTTCCCACATCATCAATTTTTTCGCCCAGCCAGTTAAAAAACACTGGATCGAATTCGGCTTGAAGTTTATAGCTGGTGTCCAGACTGTATTTTTCGGTTCCCAAACTAATTCGTTCAGAAACAGCTTCCACGTTATTGGGCCCCCAGCCTTCAAAATCAAGATGAAAGTGTTCGTACCGTGGGATGTTTTCTTCAAAAGTGACAACATCTTCAGGTGTGTGATAGGCAAACGCAAACATAATACTCGACACCATGTCAGGTAATCCAGCCAGACCAGCGACGACGGCGGGGTCATAAACAACATATGAATTAAGACCACTGGTTATACCATGGACCCAATCAAAAAACTCGCTTGCTTCCTCAGAATAGTTGTTATCGGGTGACCAGGATATCCCTATTTTAACGAACTGATCATCAATATCCCCAATTCTAACATCCTCTACGGTGCCACCTTGCGGATCGATGCCAAATTTATCAACAATATCTCTGATAGCCTCTTCAACATCTTCATTTTCAAACTCAGTAAAGCTTTCCGGAACATGTTTAAAAAGTTCCCTCGGCAGCGGCAAACTAAAACTAACTGAAGAGATTGTAGTGTGGTTTTCGTCCTCATCGTGATAAATATCGATACTAAGATCGGCAAACGCTGCGGACTCCTCCTCGTCGTTGAGCCGC